>Ga0209395_1001184_pt1 | contig 37151 bp, 33 predicted proteins | sample GOMGulsemesocosm_3_FD_184635 | JGI IMG/M metagenome (GOLD analysis project Ga0209395, IMG submission 184635) | Methane-oxidizing microbial communities from mesocosms in the Gulf of Mexico - GOM9D Gulf of Mexico (SPAdes) (version 2) | ecosystem: Environmental > Aquatic > Marine > Cold seeps...
ATAGCGTTTCGGAATTAGATATTACTTTTTGTTATATCGTGTGTGTACCAGCCTTTGAGAGTAAAGTTATGTCACTGCAACAATCACTTAGTCAAATTTATTTAGATGCGAACGCAACAACCCCAGTCTTACCACAAGCGGCAGATGCAGCGTTAACAGCAATGAAAACGTCATTTGGCAACCCAAGCAGTAGCCATGTCACCGGTTTACGCGCTAAACAAATAGTGACTCAAACACGTGAGCGTGCACAACGTATTCTAGGTTCAGAAAACGGTGAAGTGATATTTACAAGTGGTGCGACTGAAGGTATTCAAACGGGCATTATTTCAGCGTTAATTGCGGCTAAAAAGTTAATTTCTCCGTCAGAAAAATATTGTTTACTGTATGGCGCAACTGAACATAAAGCCGTACCTGAGTCTTTGAAGCACTGGAATAATTTACTTGAAATTAACGCTGAGTTAGTTGAGATTCCCGTTGATGAAAAAGGCACACTCGATACCGATTTCATTGCCCAGCACGTTGGCCAAGCATTAATGATTTGTACAATGGCAGTAAACAATGAAACGGGTGTATATCAAGACTTAGCGGTGTTAGAAAAGGTAATTCGTGCCAATAATTCAGACGTTTTTTGGATGGTTGATTGTGTTCAAGCGTTAGGTAAAACCGCGCTAAATCTAGCACAAACCACTATCGATTACGCACCATTTAGTGGCCATAAACTCTATGCCCCTAAAGGCATTGGATTTGTGTATATTCGTGAAAATGCACCGTTCACACCGTTTATTGCCGGCGGCGGACAAGAGGGCGGTTTACGTTCTGGTACCGAGAATTTACCGGGAATGGCAGCATTAAATGTCGTGTTTGCCATGTTATTAGGTGAGTCTAAATTTTCATTTACACCCGTTGAGCAATTACATAAGTTTCGCGATCAACTAAAAGCCTCACTTGAAAAAGCTTTTGGTAGGGTACATTTCAATCATCATTTTGATAATAGCGTCGCAACTACACTAAACTTTGCTATCGATGGTTTTAGCTCAAAAGAAATGATGGATTTATTTGACGCAGCAGGCATACGCGTTAGCTCTGGATCGGCTTGTAGCTCTAAAGTGACTCGCAGTTTTGTGCTTGATGCTATGGGATTACCGCAATGGCAAAGTGAAGCCGCTATTCGCATGTCTTTTGGTCCAGCAATGACACAAGAAGAAGTCGATGAAGCGTGTGCGCGCATAGAACAGTCTGCATTGGCATTAGGCCATAGCTGTTTAATGTCTCAGAATAATTTAGATGATAAGAAGTCATTATCTGGTTTGGTTCAATTTAAAGTAGGTGGTAGTTGTAGTTGGTTATATGTCAATGACGCCCACAAAACCGCGGTTATTATTGATCCATTGCCACAATTAAGTGAACGATTAAATACACTGATCGATTGCCAAGAATTAACGGTTGTTGGTGTTATTGATTCCCATGGGCATGCAGACCATGCCTCTAGTCGTAATGTCATTGTCGACAAGCACTTAAGTGAGCAGTTGAGCGATCATTTAGGTTGGCCTAAGGATGCATTAAGCTTCACGCTAAATGACGAAACATTAGAATATATCTGTGTTGGTGATAAATGGTTAGTGCGTATAGAAACGCCAGGACACACGAGCGACAGCATTAGTTTAGTATTATGTGACCCTGTGCAAGGGACAAACTTAAATGCTCAATACTTGTTCTGTGGTGATACTATTTTAATGGGAACCTTAGGACGTACTAACTTTGAATGTTCTAGCACCATGGCGATGTTTGCTAGCTTACACCGATTAGATCGCTTGATCTCTCGCGACACATTATTATGTGCAAGCCATGATTATAACAATGAGTTTACATCGTCTATTAACGGTGAAATGAACCGAAATATGTTATTGGAACAAGTCTTAAATAATAGCATTACCCAGTCACAGTTTGTGGCTCAAAAAGATTTACTCGACCAACATATTGTTGATGAAAGTGGCAGTGAAATTATCTGTGGTGCTCTACCAAGTGCTTGCGCAAAACACTTAATGAATGAATATGATAGTGAATCATTAGCGACTGCCATGACATCGAACAAAACATTTAAATTGATTGATATTCGAGAGCCGCATGAATATGAATTGCAACATGATGAAAAGTTTGAAAGTAATGTACCACTAACTCGATTAGTACAATTTGTAGATGAGAACAAACACGATAAAACCAGTGAAATAGTATTGCTTTGTCGTAGTGGTAGCCGTTCACATGTTGCCGCACAAGCGTTAATGCGTTTAGGTTTTGAGAATGTTGGTCACTTAAAAGGTGGTTACGCCCTGAGTTAGTGAATTAGTATTGTTTATCTAGCACTAACAACTAAAAGCCATCACAGTGATGGCTTTTTGCTGTCTTGTGGTAAGTGACCTGTTTTAACTAAAATGACGGTCTCTTTTTCAACATAAGGCTTATGGGCAGAACCATGAGGGCTTCGAATCCAAGTACCTTGTGGATAATGACCATGTTCGTCCATGAACTCTCCCGATAAGACAAATATTTCTTCACCTCCAAAATGTTGATGGGGTTGAAATTTCTCGCCAGCAGGCCATTTTACTAACGCGATGTTTTGATGCTCAAAACTATGCAGTGGCATCACCTGTAGTCCGCCAATGCCCGGCAACCAAGATGTTTGTTGTGTATTAATTCTAATGGGTTGTGAATCCCCATCTAAAAACTGATTAAGTTTTACTAAAATCACGCACCCGCTATGACTATAAGGCTTATGTGAACTACCTGGCGGATTACGAATGTAGGTGCCTTTTGGGTAGTCACCATGTTCATCTGAAAACACACCTTCTAGCACAAATATCTCCTCTCCAAATGGATGGCTGTGCGCCGCAAAATTGGCGTTCGGTTTATAAGTCACCACACTCGTAGTATGTCCCGACTCTGCCGCTTCACGCTCAAGTGGTTTTCGCAGCACATGAGGAGAAGGACTATCTAACCAATCCATATCATTGGTATTAATGACAATACGTTTTTCAAAATTCATATTAAGCATAACAATCTCGATTGGTAATAGTGTTTAATTGGTTTAAGCTTTAGTTGCGCCCAGCCATTACGCCGCCATCCACATCCCAAATAGCCCCGGTTACCCAACTTGCCTCGTTGGATAATAGGAAAGCAATAGTCGATGCAACATCATCACTACGACCAATGCGTCCTATAGGATGGAAACTGTTGAAACTGGCGAGTGTCTCGTCCATCACATCATCATCAATAAAAGTCGAATAAATAGGGGTTTGAACAACAGCTGGTGCCACAGCATTAACCCTAATGTTGTGGTCAGCTAACTCCATCGCTAAATGCTGAGTTAGCGCGTGTAACCCCGCCTTTGCCATTGAATAGGCCGATGATGGAGTGGCTTTTACGGCTTGTTTGGCCCACATAGAACCAATATTAACAATGCTGCCGCCATTATGTTGTACCATCTTCGCCGAAACAACTTGTGTGATTTGGAATATGGCGCGATTAATCTCCATGTATTTGTCATAGTCTTCATTGGTATGCGCTAAAAACTCCGTTGGATTAAAGTAGCCCGCTGCATTAACCAAATAATCGATGTTAGGCAGTTGGGTGTTTATTAACTCGCATAGACGTGCAATATCTTTAGGCTGATAAATATCAGCTTGGATTATTGTGACATTACCCTGTTGACTGAGTTGGTGTTGAGCCTGATTGAGTTTCTCTAAATTTCTGCCAACAATAATGACATTGACATTGTGCTCAATTAACTGCGCTGCAGTGGCTAAACCCATGCCGCTTGAACCGCCGATTATTAGTGCATTGCTGTGTTGTTTAAATTTCATGATTTTCCTTAATAGATAATGTGCTGCCATAGTTGACTGTGCTAATGTTAGGCGGTTAGAGCGTGTTAGAAAAGTAAGCACAAATAGGTTCATTAGTTACAAATAGGTACACCTTTTTGAATAATATAGAAAATAAATTTTCACGAAAAACAAAACCAATAGATTCATCTCGCATGGTTGAAGTGATCTATGGCTGTAAATGGTCGTTAACTGTCTATCAGTTACTTAATGACGGCATTAAAAGACCCGGTGAAATGGTGAGGGTGGTCGAAGGGCTCAGCACTAAGGTGCTTAATGACTGTTTAAAGAAAAACATTGAATTTGGCATCATTAATCGCGTTGCTTTTAATGAAATACCGCCACGAGTTGAGTATGAAATTACCGAATTTGGACGTAAATTTTTAACAGTATTACAACACATCGAAACGCTGCAACATGAAATTGATAGAATGGCATAAACGCTTAGTATAATTATACTTGCAATCTTTAATGATAACTATTATCATTTGCGTCAACTTTAATTCACCGTATTCCAATCATGAATAAATTTTTTTTAGCGTTATCTCTTTGTTGTGTTTCTAGCTTATCTTTCGCAAACAGCGACGATATGTTATCTAAGTATGGCAACCTTGCTAAGTTAGCAACTCAAGATGTTAAATTGTCATCATTTAGTGATATTGATAAATCGTCGGCTAAATTAGTGGATTTAGCAAAAGCTATTTTACCTGCCTTTAGCAAGAGTAATCCTGAGTGTAAAATTTATTTGGATGCGGTTATGTTAGCCGCTGATTCTATGCAGCAATTATCACTTAAACAAATTGAAGCCGATTATCATTTAGATGGCAAGTTACCGACGCTAACGAGTGGTGATTGTTATCACGCCAAAGATCTTTTAGTGCATCCGGCCACTGTTGTTGTTATGGCTAAAACACTTAAAGATAACAAAGCGAATCGTGAAAAAATGAAGCATGAAATTGAAGAAGTGATTCAGCATTTAGGCCTAGTTAAACAAGCTGTTAGGTAATAACTTAATAAGATTGGTATAACAATAATAGCCATCCAGTATACGTTATTGGATAGCTATTATTTTAGTTAGGCTAATCGCTTTGCAGTGCATCAATAGGATCAAGCTTGGATGCTTTAACCGCTGGATATACACCAAAAGTAAGACCAACTAAGGCACAAATGCTAAAAGAAAGTACGATGGCGCTAATCGACCAAGAAACAGCCCATTGCGAATAAATCGAAATAAGCTCTGACAACAAGATGCCAAAGAATACGCCTAGTATCCCGCCTAATATTGAAATCGTAAAACTTTCAGCAATAAACTGTAATTGAATATCTTTTTGAGTGGCACCAACAGCGCGCAGTAATCCTATTTCTTTAGTACGCTCAAGTACCGTTGCCAACATGATATTCATGATACCTATTCCGCCAACCAGCAATGAAATTCCAGCGACACAAGACATGACGATGTTGAATATTTGCTGTGTTTGTTTTTGCTGTGCTAACAAGGCCGCAGGGACAATCAATTTATAATCATCAACTTCGTTATGGCGACGTTCCATCAAGTGACTGACGGCTTGTGCGGCAGCAACAGGGTCGACATCATCACTCACTTTGAGTTTCAAGCTGGTAATTTCACTAACAAGATCTTTACTTGGAAATTTATGCAATGCCGTTTTTAAAGGAATAAAAACCTGGTTTTGATCGCCGCCAAGTTTTATACCTTGGAATTGCTCTTTCTTTAAAAAGGGAGCCTGCAATACCCCAACCACTTTAAACCATAAATGATTTATCTTGATATTTTTACCCAGCGCACCGCCTAAAGGGAATAGCTGTTTTGCGGTAGTTGATCCCAATAAAGCTACTTGAGAAAACCCTAAATTATCTTGTTTGTTAAGTAGACGACCATCGGCTAGTTTAAATTTAGATAAGTCGAAAAAGCTAGAACTAACCCCCGTTGCCTCGCCGTCACTTTTTCCTTGGGCGCTAAAGATACTATAGGTTTCAACTTTTTTCTGAGCGCTAAATTGAGTGATAAAGGGTAGGGATGCCACACTTATTTCACCATCGCGAATAGATAAACCCGTTGAGTGTTTGCGTTGTTCTTTAAGCTCTTTCTGCTCAAATTTTTTGCTTTCAACAATAAGGTTATGCAGCCCCATTGAATCAATCATTTTTAAGGCTTCGCGCTCTGCGCCTTCGCCAATATTAAGCATGGCGATAACGGCGCCCACACCAAAAATCATACCCAACAGTGTGAGTAAAGTACGTAATTTATGGTGGGCTAATTCGTTGAGTGTATCGGAGAATAATGATAAATATTTCATTAGCCATGTTCCTTATTGGTTAATGAGATTTGAACGCCAGACTCAAGGCCTTTAATTATTTCAACATGGCTTAAGCTGCTTTGCCCTAGGGTAACAGGGGTCTCGACAAACTCGCCGTCTTGATAGATATAAACAACAGTTTGCTGCTCTTTGGTGAAGACACTTTGCAAAGGAATAATAACATTATCCGTTAATGAGGCTACTTCAATCGTCGCTTCTAGCTTTCGGCCGGGCAAAAACAAATCAGGTTGTTGCTTGTTTAACACAACGGTAACTTCGAAGAACTTTTGGGGGTTGCCACGTTTAACCGATTTTGGAAAAGGAGCCACCGTTTCAATTTTACCCGAGTATTGCTTTTGCGCGTCGACATTTAAGTAAAATGTGACCGACTGTTCGGCTTTTAAATTGATGGCTTCATTTTCAAAGACCAACAATTTGGCTTTCATGTTGGTAATGTCAGGTAATTGTGCAATTTTTTGACCAGGCCACACCGTTTGTCCTTCGCGTGGTTTTTCACCTCGCCAGTTAGCTTTATAGGTTAATAACCCGTCGTGTGGCGCTTTAATTTCTAATAACGCTAAGCTCTCGTTAAACTGAGTTATCTTAGATTGATGCTGCTGCTCACGCATCTTGAGAAGACCCAGCTCACCTTGCGAGCTTTCTGAGAAACTATCATTTTTCCAGTGTAAATATTCTTGTTTAGATCCTAAATATTCGGCATTTTGTAATTGGTCAAGAATTTTCAACTTTGATAGAATACGCACATCGTCGATAGAAAATTGGTCGGCAAAATTTTTCTCTTGCTCAATCATTCCAATATCTTTCTTAATAGCACTGATTTGTAGATTAAGAGAGGCATTCTTTTCAATGATTTCTTCCTGAGTAATTGCTAGCTCATTTTGTTTATCACGGCTTTGAATCATCATGGCTTCGCCATCAAGACGGGCAATCACTTCGCCTTTTTTAACGCGAGTAAACTCAGGGGCTAACCAGGCAATGTTTTGCATACCGCGGCGCGTCATTGGCGCTGCAATATTGGTCGCTTTGGCGGCAAATAACTCGCCTTTGGCCGGTACGGTAATATTCAGCGCTTTAGCTTCAACGGTATAGAGCAATTGCGTCGGTGCATTATCATCACCGCAGCCAGCTAGTGCTAATAAGCTCGTTATAATGAGTAGTTTTTTCATAATGCAACCTCATCGCCTTTTGATACGCCATGACTAATAATAACCTTGTCACCATTGACTGTTTTAACGTTGATATCGATAACTTCAGTGCCTAATGTGCTGACTTTAGTAACATGATGTTGTCCATTGCTATATGAAATAGCGTGAGCAGGGAGCGTTAATTGATCTGTTAATACTTGCGTAATAATATCGACGCGAGCTGTCATGCCCGGACGTAACCTAGGATCCGTACTATCAAACGAAATAATAACGTCGAAGATACGGCGTTTATCTTGGAATGACTTATCTCTAAATACGCGGCCTAAACTCTCAATCTTTCCTTCAATGACAATTTCTTGTGTACCATCGAGTGTAATTTCGACACGCTGTCCAACGGCTACTTTGCCACTGTCTGGTTCTGCCACTTGGGCTTTAAGCTGCATTTGCTCAATCACCGCAATTTCCATAACCTGCTGTCCAAAATTCATGCTTTCACCAGCGGCAGGTTTTTCACCTTCAGAGTTGCTGCGATAAATAACCATACCATCTATCGGCGATTTAACATTAAGGCGAGTGATGTCATGTTTAAGTTCACTGACTTCATTTTTCAAACGATCAACTTTACTGCTCATTTGTTTGATATTAAGGAGTTTGTTGCTTCGGTGAAATTTCAGTTTTTGACGTGCTAGAAATAAATCATTGGTCGCAATGGTAAAGTCTATTACTGCTTTTTTGCGCTCGTTTTCAGAGCGACTATTATCAAGGATGCTAGCTTTACGCTCTGCTTTTTCATGCATCATTTCTTTTTCTGCAATGGCTAAGATAAGCTCTTGCTCAGTTTCAATTTCTTTAAGCTCTTTGTTCTCAAGTTCTTTGATCGCGCGACTTAAATTGGCTTGTTTGTCGATCATGCGATCTCGAATTTTCTTGTCGTCAAAGGCAATTAAAAACTCGCCTTTTTTTACCTGCGTATTTTCAGGAATGATTTGTTTGATAGAATATTGCCACATGTGAGATACAGATGGCGGCGCAATAATAGCTGTAGTTTTGGACTCTAACTCGCCGCTGGCATCAACCGTAATATCAACATTTTCTTGCATGACTTGTTCTGTCACGGGTTGAGTACACCCTACGAGCAATAATAAGGTTATTGTGCTAATTATGGTTTTCATGACGATTCCTTGCTTGTTCGTGCTAATTCAAGTTGACCACTCATTCCTGGCAGGATTTTGAGTTTATTTTCATTTTTAAATTCAAAGGTGGCACGGTAATAAACGTCATTCCCCCATTCTTTACGTGCCTCTGGCTGTGTTGAAATATTCGTTAAAATGGCAGGAATTGGCGAAAATTGGTAAGCATCTAGGATTAAATTCGCTTTACTATTGAGTGTCAGCAACTGAAAGTCGACCTCATGAACCCAAGCTTCAATAAAAAGGCCATTTAAAGAAGGTATTTCTGCTATTTTCCAAGATGGCTGAGCCGTCATGCCAACAAATACTTTTTCTCCATTCCACGGGTGAGTACCATAAATAACCGGGCCAGAACGTTGGGCTTTAAGACCCATTTTACTCAGTTTGTTTTTGTTATATTTAAGTTTCTCAGTGAGTTGGGCAATTGAAAACTGTTGCTTGTTAAGCGCCACTTGATTGGCGACCTTAGTTTGAGCCAGTTGCTCTTTGGATTTTGAATTAGCAATCAATGCTTTTTCATAATCTAGTTGATTTTGTTGATAATCGTATTCACTCAGATGCTCTTTAGATACTCGGGCATCGATGCGGGCTTTCTCTAACAATAACTCGGTACGTTTTTGACCGTAAGAGGCTTCTAATAAGTCCTGTTTAGATTTACTTTTTAACCTAAAAAATTCTTCTTGTGCGGCTAATAAGCTTGTTGTTCCTTGCTCAATACTACTTTCGATGGAACTACCATCAAACACAACGACTAAATCACCTTTTTGAGCAATATCACCCTCAGGTAACATCCATTGAACTTGCACGTTCCAATTATCTGTTTTTGGTGAGTAAAACGTTTGATTATCACCGGCTTTTACACGTCCAGATAAAATAACAGAATCGATAGCAAATACGCTATTGGTTAATAAAAGTAGGGCAGCGCCCATTATTATTTTTGACATAATTTATCCTCAATGACGACGCCATCTTTCATGCGAATCACCCGATGTGCATATTGTGCAATATCTTCTTCATGAGTCACCATGACAATCGTTTGGCCTTGCTGGTGAAGCTCGGTAAGTAGATCCATAATCTCAAAAGAGGTTTTACTGTCTAAGTTTCCGGTAGGCTCATCGGCAAAAATAACTTGGGGTTTATTGACTAAGGCTCTTGCTATGGCAACACGTTGGCGTTGGCCACCAGACATTTCAAATGGCTTGTGATGAGAGCGGTTTTCAAGTCCGACTTTTCGTAACATCTCACTACCACGTTCTTTTGTTTCTTGAGGCGAAACGTCGCTATATCTCAAAGGCAGCGTTACATTGTCTAAGGCTGAGAGACGAGGCAATAGGTGAAATGTTTGGAAAATAAAACCAATTTTCTCATTACGAATTTTTGATAATGAAACATCATCAATATCTGAAATAACTTGGTCGGAAAGTTTATAATGACCTGTACTGGGGGTGTCTAGACAGCCCAAAATATTCATTAAAGTAGACTTACCAGAACCGGAAGTTCCCATAATAGCTACAAATTCATTGTTTTTAATATGAAGTGAGATTCGTGATAAGGCGTTAACCTGTGTTTCTCCACTGCCATAAACACGGCTAATATTATCAACCTTGATCATAAATACGTCCTGTAATCGAAAAGCTTGATACTGTCATAGTAACTGCACATTTTCATTTTTATTATTTGTATAATGGTTTTACAGTGATTACTAAATCTAAACAATAATTACTTATAAATAAATCTTTACAAAATGTAAGATACGAATTATTGTTATTTGACGTTATGGAAGACGATTTAATTTAATTCGATAAGATGCTGTTTGATTGTTGTATTGACTCTTACGTAATGTATAACTAATTAAAATAATAAGGATTATTATGAACATCAAGAAAAAAATCATTCTGGCTGGCTTATTAACAGCCGCGGCTTCTTCAGCAGCTTTTGCTGCATATTACCCTACACACTATGTCGAGAGAGCTTATTATGCAGATGCGACTATGACGGTTGTAATTGGTGAGTCGACGCAATTTTGCAGCGGTCGTTATGTTCAAACTGGAGAAACATCACAATTTCATCGTGGTATACGTCATTCATGTAATGGACCAGTAGAAAGATAATTAATCGTAGAAGCGGCCTCGTTCCGCTTCTACTTATCAAATAGTAATGCTTTCCTAACCTTCTCGTTTATTATCTCTTTGGGTAAAGCTGTTAACTTCGCTATAATTGCCATTAATAATCACCTCGATGGTAAACTTCATGTCAAATTTTCTTTCTCGCTGGGTAAATATTTTACGTTGGCCTGTGCGTTTGCTGGTTAAAAGCAAATTAGTACCTCGAGATCCCTGTAAAGAGCTGGGTATCGATCCCCAAAAACCAATCATTTACATCTTAAAGACAGACTCTGTGACGGATTTGTTAGCCCTCGAACGTATTTGTCAGTCGTTTGATTTGCCCAAGCCGACTAACAATATCACTATTGGACAATCGTCAATTCCACGTTATTTTTCGGTGCAAGGGCGCATGCCATTATTTGGTAAAGCACCGCAAGACCAACAATCTATTTCACGCTTTAGCGAATTGGTCCATTTATTACGTGATGAAAAACAGCATGATATTCAGCTAGTGCCTGTGGCGTTGTTTTGGGGACGCAAGCCAGGAAAAGAAGACAGCTCTGTTAAATCAGCCGTATTAGACGACGATCAGGCTTCTTGGTTGCGTAAATTTATGATGGTGATCTTTTTAGGTCGCGATAATTTCGTGCGTTTTAGTCAGCCTATTTCCATGACACAAATGCTTGACGGGCGTGGTAGTGATGAACGCATTGCCCACAAGTTATCTCGATTAGCTCGTTTTCATTTTTATCGTCAAACCCAAACCATGTTGGGACCCAAATTGGTCTATCGAAAGTCACTCGATAAGCGCATTATCAAATCACCTGCATTATTACCTGTGATGGAAGAATACGGCGCTCAAAAAAATCTAACAACACAACAAGTACACGACGAAGTATCAAAAATGGTCGATGAAATAGCGGCTAACTATTCTGAGCGTTTATTAAGAGTTGCCGATCGGATTTTGTCTTGGCTGTGGAATAAACTCTACAAAGGCGTCAACATCACCAATGCCGAGCGAGTGAGGCAATTATCTCAAGACGGTGAAGAGATTATTTACGTGCCTTGTCATCGCAGTCACATGGATTACTTGTTATTAAGTTATGTTATTTATCGCCAGGGCATGGCGCCGCCGCATATTGCAGCGGGCATTAACTTGAGCTTTTGGCCTGCAGGTCCTATTTTTCGCCGTGGTGGCGCCTTTTTTATGCGCCGAACTTTCAAAGGTAATAAGTTATACGCGGCAGTATTTAGAGAATACTTACATCAACTCTTTAATAATGGCTACTCGGTTAAATACTTCACCGAAGGTGGGCGTTCTCGAACTGGTCGTTTATTAAATCCGAAAACAGGTATGGTCGCCATGACCGTTCAAGGTCTATTACGTGGACTAGACCGTCCAATCACCTTGATTCCTGTTTACCTTGGTTATGATCACGTGATGGAGGTAAGTACCTACCATCGTGAACTGAAGGGGAAATCCAAAGAAAAAGAATCTATGGGGCAAGTTTTTAAAACGCTGCGTAAGCTTAAAAACTTTGGCCGTGCCTATGTTAATTTTGGAGAGCCAATTCCACTTAATAAGTATTTAGATGACAACGTTGAGCAATGGCAAGATTGTATTAACCCAACTGAGCTACAAAAGCCAAACTGGTTAACACCAACGGTTAATGATATTGCCAAAAAGGTCATGACCAACATTAATAACTGCGCCGCGGTCACGTCGATTACGCTAACAGCATTAGTCATGTTAGGCGTTGAACGCCGTGCTATTACGCGTGATAATTTGATTACCCAGCTCGACCTTTATTTGAGTTTGCTGCGAAATGCGCCTTATGCACAAGACATAACGATCCCACATGAAAGTGGCGCACAATTGCTGGAACAAGCCATCGAACTGGATAAATTCAACGTTACTAAAGATGAATTAGGTGAGGTGATTAGTTTAAGCGTTTCTGGTGCCGTCACCATGACGTATTACCGTAATAATATTTTGCACCTTTTTGCATTACCTTCATTAATTGCGGCTGGGTTTGTTTATCAAAATATGACCACGAAACAGCAAATTCATGAGTTAGTATTGAGTCTTTATCCATTGATTAAAAATGAATTGTTTTTAGGCTTTGATGATGCATCTTTACCCGGTTATATCGATAGTGTGATTGATGAGATGGTTAATTTGAATCTTGTTGATGTCGATGGCGAATCTTATGTCGTCGCCAACAATAATAAAACGCAACTTATTATCATGGCGCAACATATTCAAGAAACATTACAACGCTATGCAATAGTGCTCAAAATTATGCAGAAGAAACCGACCATAGAACGAACTGCACTGAGTAACGATAGCCATGTGCTAGCCAAGCGGTTATCTAATATTCATGGTATTAACGCCCCTGAATTCTTTGATAAACAAGTGCTTTCAACATTCATCAGTGGCCTTAAAGAATTAGATTATTTTACAGGCACACAAGATGACCATAACAGTGAACAAGTAAATAACTTGGTGAATACTGTAACTGGTCTCATGCACCCTACAATTCTGGCCACCATTAAAGCGAGCTTGAATTGATATTACACTCACCGTCTTGTAAGACATATCTTACATTGATGTGCGTTTTATGGGTTATAGATATGATGGTGTTCTCTGTGGAGTAATTTAAGTCACTGAAATTAATTTGTTTTATCTAGATTTAGTTTGTGTAAATAATATGACAAAGTATTTTTATTTATAAGCCTATCGTTAGACATGGTTCAATAGCTTATTATTATCACAGCTAGGAAGCACTGGACAACAGGAAGTTGTTCACCTTGTCAGGGAAAGGATTTTAGACAGATGCTAGGATGGCGTCAAAAAGGGATGCTAAGGAGCGGCTCGCTAGGATGGCGAAGATATTAAAGGATGTAATATCTAATACAATTGGACTGTAGCCTCAAGGATTGAGGAACAAAAAGGCGCAACTTCGGTTGCGCCTTTTTTGCATTTATAAAGCGTTAAAAATATAATGCGCAGCAATGACGATAAACAAAATAAAACCAACCCAATTATTATCTAAAAATGCTTTAAAACAGGCATCTCTATCCCGCGTCTTTGTTTGCATAGTTTGCCTAATAAATAGCGCAGCAATGAGTACTAGCCCTCCATAATAAATCCATGAAAGTGAGGTCAGAAGTCCTACTTTTATCAAACACCCGAGTGTTAACATCTGTAAGATCGCAATAGCAATACGGTCATATCGACCAAATAAGATAGCCGTAGACTTAACCCCTATTTTTATATCGTCATCGCGATCAACCATGGCGTAATAAGTATCGTAGGCCACCGTCCAACACAAATTTGCTGTAAATAACCACCACATTTCAGGAGGCAATGCATTGCTCTGCGCCGCGAAAGCCATGGGAATAGACCAGCCAAATGCAGCGCCAAGCATCACTTGTGGCAAGTGGGTATATCGTTTCATGAAAGGATAGGTTGCGGCTAAAGCCACGGCAACAAAAGATAATCCTATGGTGAGTGAATTCATGGTTAGTACGAGTAAAAATGACGCGACAAGCAGGGCAAAAAATAGAGTAAGGGCTTCTTTACTGCTCACGACGCCTGTGGCTAAAGGGCGGTTCATGGTGCGCTTTACTTGGCCGTCAATTTTTCTATCGGCAAAGTCATTAATGACGCACCCTGCGGCGCGCATCAAGAAAACGCCAACAGTAAATACGATAAATACGCTCAGTGTTGGCAAGCCTTCTGCACTTATCCATAGCGCCCAATAGGTTGGCCAAAGTAATAATAGGGCGCCTATGGGTTTTTCGAGTCGCATTAATTGGGATAACCCCATGAGTTTTTGCGTGGCAATCATAATAATTCCTTGTTATACGCCATGGATCCCGGTAGGAAAAATTCGGTCACTGACAACGGGAAATCTTGTAAATAGAACATGGAACGTCGCCCCCAAACTTGATTTGTAGCTGGTAATAACAATTGTTGGCTCATGGCATTAAGCGCGGAGTCATTATGAAGGTTACATACTTCAATGGTGCTACGGCGCATACTAGGGTCTTTAAATAACACTTCCCCTAATGATGTGTTGCCTAATGTTTTGAGCCGTTGGTTGGCATGTTCTAATGTTTTTTTAGGAATTAATGTACGTGCGTATACTTGAGGTACACCATCACATAGTAATAAAACTTCACGGCAGGTAATGTCGTCTGTTGAAAATAGATCGCGTTCTTGTTGTGATAATTGATATTGACCTGATGAAATAACGCGAACACTAAATTGATGGCATTGTTTAGAAAGTCTATTCGTTAGTGACGCACTATCAAAAAGCCAGTCACATAGAGGTGAAGGTATTGGATCTATAAAATCATGATCAATTGATTGCCAATGCGCCGTTAACCCTTGCTCAAATGGCATAGTTAGCGATTGAAACTTTGGCTCAATAGCGAGTTTTAAATTTGACGAATGTTGTTGATGTAAAGTCACAATAGCAAACAATAAAATAGCAATGGCCTATTATGCGTCAGCTATTAGTAAAAATCATGCTAAAGCAGGGAATTAATTGCTAATGTGTGTAGTTGGCTTTACCATTGAGCAATCAAGTTACATGTTGAATAAAATAAAGGTTTAGGAGAATAATGGTGTTTAAAAAAGTTTTATCGAGTGTGTTACTAGTCCTAACTATGGGCTTTAGTCAGATGAGTTATAGTGCTGATGATACACCTAAACACGATTATGCTTATTTTGGCTTTGAGCCTGATATTATTACTAACTATATAAGTCCCGGTAATAAAATTGGCTTTATTCGCATTACGATGGAAGTGATGGTTAAAAGTCCAGACCATGTTGCGATCATCGAGCATCACGCGCCTTTATTACGAGCCGCTGTAGTTGAAGTACTAGGTGAGCAAAATGAAGGGAAAATAAAATCTGCTGGTGGTAAGAAAGAAATAAGAGAGCTGTGTTTCGATGTTATCAACCGTTTATTAAAAGAAGAAACGGGTCAGGAATTAGCGGTTAGCTTATTATTTACTAAATATATTTATCACTAAGATAGCGTTCATCCCGTAATCGGTCGTTACGGGATGAGATAAACAGTCTCAAGTTAATTCTTCTTTGATTCAAACCAGCCCAAGACACAACCAACAATAAGCCCCACAACATGCGCCGTATTGGCGATATTCATGCCTAACACCTCAAAATATCCTGCGACTAGCCATACTAAGGCAAAGCCAAAAACAGCAGGTGGCATACTAATACCAAGGCTTGGTTTGTGTTTTCCTAACATCCAGCAATACCCAAACAAAGCGTAAACGACGCCTGAAAGACCACCAAAGTTAGGGCCCGTTGCCATATATTGCGCAAGGTTTGAGATAATAGCGGATAACAAAAACAATGTAATGAGCTTAAACGTTGATTGCTTCATTTCAACCAAACCGCCCAATTGCCACCACCATATTAAGTTAAATGTAATGTGCAGTGTTGAGAAATGAATCAGCGCAGGGGTTACAAGACGCCAAGGTTGGGCGACTGATAATTCCTGAGAGTCTGCTGTTATTTTTAAATACTGGAATAAATCAAAAGAAACACGACCGTTTAAAAAATAGATAAACATACACACAGCAAAGATAATGACGACAAATACACTGGATTTACTAATGATGTTTGCCAGCAAGATTCTATTGGGATTTTTGTTGTGATCGTTATTATTATCAAAATCAATTTGTTGATTAGGTGTAGCCCAAGACGCTGCAAGATACTTATTGTTATTTGGGGTGGCTAAAAACAGCTCAAATTCTTTCACGGTCATTAATCGTTTACTGCCATTGAGCAACCATATTTCGCAACCTTCATCTGCTTCTTTTAATTGACATGTAGCGCCCAATCCATTGGCATAATCAATGAAAGCTTGCGCCATACGCAGGTTATTAACGCGTCCAATGTAAAACATAGTATTGGTTATCCTTGTGGCCAGCTGCCGTCATTATTTCTATTAATCCAGGGTTGTGAAAACCAGTAATACCCCGATTCTTTTCGGCTTTGCGCCGTGCAATTGTAACGTGAGCGGCCAGCGGGTAAATTAACGTTTGAGGCAATGCTAAAAGAGGTATTGTTAATCCAAATGGGTTCTACTTTTTCGCCTAAAATATAGCAGGCAATGGTTGGTTTGTAGATATCAGATAGATTCAATGTCATCACCAATTCTGGGCGTTTTGGGTTACCTTTGGTGTGTTGATCCAGTTGAGGATTATCATTAGTGATTTTTGTAATCGGCATAACCATGGTTTGCAGCTTTATCTTTAATGTTTTTAAGTTAGCGTAACGCCCTGAAGCTGGAAAGCGAGGCAGCGCTGAAAAATTAGATTTCGGTGATACCGCGCCTGAGTGTTGACCAAACCCAATAAAGCCTAAGGTGTTTACTAGTTTGAGTAGTTGATGGTTATATTCACCATACGGATACGCTAAATATTTAGGCTGCTCACCCAATTGAGTATCGATCTCACTTTGAGCTTGCGTAATATCATCGGTAATTCGAACAGTCCATTGCTCAACTGTTTCTGCCTCTAGCTGCCGATTTAAATGGTGATGAGACATACTATGATTAAGTATTAACACCCCACTTTTCGACATTGTTTTCAACTGTTCCCAATTGAGCATATTTACCCTATTTTGAGCTATGGCGGCAGGTGATACAAACAAAGCATAAGGAAACTCGAGTGCCTTAAGAATTGGGTCGGCATTAGTTAAAACATTTAAATAGCCGTCATCAAAAGTGATAGCCACGGTTTTTTGATCAAAGGTTTTACCTGCTTTTAGCCCAGCAATAATATCGGTTAATGGCAACACCTTAAATTGTTGTTGCTTTAAATAATCCATATGCCGTGTAAACTGCTCGACAGAAATAGAAGTCGATGTTGGCGTCGTATCACTAACATGATGATATTGTAGTATGGCTACCGCTTGTGATGTGGATGAATAAAATACATTGAACAGTAGACATAAAATAACAGCCGTAACTCGCATACCAACTTCCTTAGGATAAAAATCAATGAACATTGTCGCCTCCATTAGCCAACAGCGCAAGTTATTGCTTTTGGCTTTGCCGATGATTTTATCAAATATCACCACACCACTCTTGGGCATGGTAGATACCGCTGTCATTGGGCATTTAGCCCATCCCTATTATTTGGGTGGTATAGCCGTTGGCAGCATGATCATTAGTATTTTGTTTTGGTTGGCTGGTTTTTTAAGAATGTCGACCACTGGCGTAGTCTCACAAGCTTTAGGCGCTAATGATACACCGTTAGCTTGGCGATATTTTTTCCATTCATTGATGATAGCACTCTGTGTCGCTGCATTTTTATTACTGCTTAGAACACCGCTCATTAATACTATTATTGGGGCAATGGACGCCAGTGATGAAGTATCTCATTATGCGAGAGTCTATTTTGATATACGGATATTTTCGGCGCCCGCTGCCTTGATTAACCTCGTTGTTCTGGGATTTTTTGTCGCGAGACAAAACGTTAAATGGGTCGTTTATCAGCTATTGGTCATTAACATCATCAATATTGGACTTGATCTGCTCTTCGTTATTGGTTTTGAGTGGGGCGTAGCAGGGGCAGCACTGGCCTCGGTGATTGCCGATTATTGTGGACTAATATTGTTGCTTGGTGTGTTATTCCCTCAAGTGCGCAAGCTCGACCTTGCCACATTATTCAAACCATCACGGGCGCTATTTTATCGATTATTTAATCTCAACAAAGATATTTTTATACGCTCTTTGGCATTACAGCTTTGTTTAGGGTTCGTCACTATTACAGGCGCTAGCCTTGGTGATGTTACTGTAGCTGCCAATGCTATTTTGCTAAATTTATTTTTATTTGCCTCTTACGGACTTGATGGTTTTGCGTATGCGGCAGAAGCGTTAGTGGGTGAAGCTAAAGGTGAAAATAATCCTAAAAAGCGCCACCAAATAGTCTTAATCAGTGGTCTATGGAGCGCAATAGTAGGGGCTTTATTTGCAGTGGTCTTAGTTTTTTGGGGTCAGCCATGGATAAATTTTTTAACGGATTTAGCCGAAGTCAGAGAATATGCCGCGCAATATCTGCCATGGCTTATTGCCATTTGTTTAATTGGTTGGCTGACATTTTTAATGGATGGTGTTTATATTGGACTGACACGCTCAAAACAGATGCGTAATTCAATGCTGCTGTCATGTGCCGTATTTTTTGCGGTATGGTTTAATGCACAGACTATGTTAAATCACGGATTATGGTTAGCTTTTTTATGCTTTATGGCAACGCGTTCACTGAGTTTGGCGCTCGATTATTTTTTATATAACCGAGCGACGCTTAAAGAAGCAATATAAAAGGAATAACGCCTGAATGAAATTGATGATTCAGGCTAAATTTCAGTTAAAGCCAGTGTGAGCATGGCTTTTATTTGCTCTATAACCTGTTGGTTCTTATCTGCATTGAATTTTCTAATACTCGGGGTATGGATATGCCCTGTGGGTATGTCAGAGCCTAATCGATTGCGTAATAAAATACTGCGATAAGATATCTCATTAGATAAATAGCCACCGCCACTGCCATTCACCGATACTTTATTGGCTAAGTCAGATAAAGAGGTTACGGTGAATTTACGGTTTTTTCTTTCACTTTCAGATCCTAGAGTCGTTACCATGCGATTATCGTTTATTTTATAAGGGCCTTTTGCTTTCATCATAGCTTTATAAGGCAGGCTAAATTCTACAAATTCAATATCAGATAACTGACTAGCCTGTAACTTCGGCACAAGTGGCGAATGTCTATTCGCGCCCGTATAGATATTACTATTATCGGGAATCGCTGCACTGCGCCTTAAACTAGGAAAGTGTTCTAAATCAAAGTTTGAGCGGCCCATAGATATTGTCGCGATCATATCAACGCTGTTTAAGGCGTAATATGGCGCCAAAAGCGCCTCAATTTCACCCTCATCAAAATCTTCATAGCGCACCGGAATCATCACCGTATTAATTTCAGCCGTAACCCCTTTGTACTTAATAACTAGGCCATCTAACATTAATGCTGCTAAGCCTGACGGATTGCTTTGACTAATGTTTCTATCGAGTAAAAACGGATCAAAACCTGTAATGAGAATGCGTTTATCTGTCCGCTCTACAAAGTCTAAATCATTATGCCCACGTGAACTTTTTTCTAACGATTCAATGAGACTGATAAGCTGATTATTATTGAATATTGAAGGATTTGTCTTAAGGTACGAAATAATGGCTAATCGAGTCCAATATAAAGGCCTATCATCCATTAGTAATGTTTGTTGGCTCTGACGTTTGCTATGTTGCCATAAGTCATCGCCTAGTGTTGTGAGGGCTTGTCGTGCTTGGGAAATATTACTTTGCTTAAGCCACTGTGTCTGAAATGCGGTCCAATCATAGTAATTATTAATAGTTGCCCCGGTATTTATTGCTTTATCAATGCGTAACTCTTCAACCGATAAGGCAATGGCCGGCTTGACTGCGTCAGCAGCAATTGTGCTGTAAAAAGTGCAAAATGCGAGTGCGCCAATAAGTAGTTTTATTTTTACCATGAAATAATTTCCCTATAATTTACGATTCAAAATTTGCCAAAACATTACCCAATCTCCCATAAAACTCCATAGGGGATAGGTAAAAGTGGCTGGTCTATTCTTTTCAAACACAAAATGACCAACCCAAGCAAAACCATACCCGATGAGTGGTAATGAAAGCAACCAAATAAAATGTTGATTATAAAGAATTAATACAAGGACTATTAAGGTGGTGATACTACCGATGAAGTGTAATTGGCGACAAACAGGATGTTGATGTTGCGAGAGATAAAACGGATAAAAGTCACTAAAGTTTTTATAAGGCTTAGTCATTTTTTATCCGTTTTAATGAGAGAGGAGTCTACTTTAAATAAGGCAGTGCATCACCGTGCATATTTTCAATCTTCATGCCTTGAGTAAGAAATGCGTCGCGAATAACACCAACCATTTCAAAACGGCCTGCCGCGTAAATCTCATATGCGCTTAAGTCGTCAAAATCAGTTAATACGGCTTTATGAACTTGACCCACACCGCCAGTCCAATCACTTGGCACATCTTCAACCACTGGCACGAAAGATAAGTTGTCATGCTTAGCCGCAAGCGCTTGCATCTCATCGAACATATACATGTGTTCAACGGCTCTACAGCCCCAATAAAGCACAACCGTACGTTGGTCGTTTTTTGCCATGAGTTCGCGCACGATAGAGCGTGCATAACTAAAACCAGTGCCGCCAGCGACTAAAATTAATGGACGTTGATTGCTATTATCTAATTGCGCATCGCCATGTGGCGCTAAAATAGTAATTTCGCCATCGGCTTTCATGCGGTCAATCACTTGCATAGGGTAACTTTGAAGCTCTGCTGCACCTATGTGTAATTCAATTAAGTCGCCGTCACTTGGTGAGCTAGCAATTGAGAATGGACGTTTGTCATCATCGGACATTTTAACCATTAAATACTGCCCAGCTTCATAAATAAAAGGCTTAGCAGGGCGTAATACAACATGGAATACTGAATCGTTGAAGGCTTCAAGCTTGACAACCTGACAATTGATTTCTGACATTTAAACGTACCTTGGAAATTAAAGATGAGCATGATTGCTAAAGATATTACAAGAATAACGCAATTGGACGATTTTTAGTACTCGTCCAATCACTTTAAGCGTTGTTTTGACTATTTTTTTGGTGGCATAATCGCTAAATCATCCCAAAGTTCATCCACTCGTGATTTTACAGATTCACTCATCACAATTGGCTCGCCCCATTCACGGTCAGTTTCACCTTTCCATTTGTTGGTGGCATCGAGGCCCATTTTTGACCCAAGACCAGCCACCGGTGAGGCAAAATCAAGGTAATCAATAGGCGTATGTTCAATCATTGTTGTATCACGCGCTGGATCCATCCGCGTGGTGATAGCCCAAATAACATCGTCCCAGCTGCGGGCATTAATGTCATCGTCACACACGATCACAAACTTGGTGTACATGAACTGACGTAAGAATGACCACACACCCATCATGACGCGCTTAGCATGCCCTGGGTATTGTTTCTTTATCGTCACAACAGCCATGCGATATGAACATCCCTCGGGCGGCAAATAAAAGTCGACTATCTCTGGAAACTGTTTCTTCAAAATAGGCACAAAGACTTCATTGAGGGCAACCCCTAAAATGGCGGGCTCATCTGGTGGACGTCCTGTATACGTACTATGATAAATAGGATCTTTACGATGCGTTATGTGTGTGACCGTAAACACCGGAAACTCTTCAACTTCGTTATAATAACCCGTGTGATCACCATAAGGACCTTCAGGTGCCATTTCGCCAGGCTCTAAATACCCTTCTAGCACATACTCTGCGCTAGCTGGCACTTCTAAATCGTTACTTAAACACTTAACCACTTCACTGCGACTGCCGCGCAATAAACCCGCGAAAGCATATTCAGATAACGTATCTGGCACAGGTGTTACCGCGCCAATAATGGTCGCAGGATCAGCACCCAAGGCGACAGACACCGGATAGCGTTCACCGGGGTTGGTTTGTTGAAATTCTTGAAAGTCTAACGCGCCGCCGCGATGAGATAACCAGCGCATGATTAACTTATTTTTAGTTAATAGTTGCTGGCGATAAATACCTAAATTTTGACGCTCTTTATGAGGACCTTTAGTGATGGTCAAACCCCAAGTCACTAAGGGAGCTACGTCACCGGGCCAACAATGTTGAATAGGTAACTTAGTTAAATCAACATTATCACCTTCGATAACAAAGTCTTGGCACGGCGCTTTTTTTAAGCGCTTGGTTGGCATGTTTAAAACTTGTTTATACATAGGCAGCTTGTCCCATGCATCTTTGAATCCTTTTGGTGGCTCCGGTTCTTTTAACTGAGCCATTAATTCGCCTACTTCGCGCAGTGCTTCGGTCGATGTTTGCCCCATCGCTAACGCAACACGTTCAGTGGTACCAAAGAGGTTGGTTAAGACGGGAGTGCTGTGACCTTTAACGTTTTCAAAAAGTAATGCTGGGCCTTGAGCGCGCAGTGTTCTATCACCAATTTCAGTCATTTCAAGGTAGGGATCAATTTCTTGTTTGATGCGTTTTAGCTGCCCTAATTTTTCTAGCTGCTTAATAAAATCTCGCAGATCGTTATATTTCATGTTGTCTCCGCTCCATTTAATGACAATGGATACTCGTTAATACAATGTATTGGTAATGACTAAAGCACTACGCTTAATGTTTCTTTGAACAGTTCTGGGCCCTGAAAACCAACAACGCGTTTATGGCGTATTTCATTACCGTTTTTATCAAATAGTATGATGGTTGGCAGGCCTAAAACTCTCATTTTGTCTTGCAGCTCAATATCAAGTTCATCATTGGCTGTCACATCAGATTGAATCAATATCATTTGATCAAGCAATGGTTTAATCAGAGGATCTGAAAACGTTTTGTGTTCAAAGTCCTTACACGCAATACACCAGTCCGCATAAAAATCTAATAACACAGCCTTGCCAGATGCTTTGGCTATGGCTAATTGTTCAAGCAGTGCTTGATGGCCTTTGATTTGAATAAATTTAATAGGGGAGCTTTCAACGCTTGCTGTTTCTGAATCGGTGACCAGTATCGTTGTGTTTGGTGTAAACCAAGGCTTAACTGCAAACAAAGATGCGCCAATCAAAATGAGTAAAGCTAGAGTTTGACGGACACTTTTAAAGGCGCCAGCTTGTGTAAATTGATTGTGATGTAATAAATAACCACCAAAAGCTATCGCTAAGGCGCTCCATGTCAGGTCGACCCATTGTTGATCTACAAATCGCCCAAGCAAAACAATCACAACGGTGAGCAGCATAAAGCCGAAGGTGCCTTTTACAACGTCCATCCATGCACCGGCTTTTGGCAATAATTTACCGCCAGACACACCCATAAGCATTAAGGGAACCCCCATACCAAGGGAGAGGACGTACAGTGTTATGCCCCCTAAGAATAAATCACCTGACTGGGCAACATAAATGAGCACACCGGATAATGGCGCCGTGGTGCAAGGAGAAGCCACAAGGCCAGAAATCATGCCCATCATAAAGACGCTAAAAAACTTGCCGCCTTGTTGCTTGTTGGAAGCGGCGTTTAATCGCTCGCTCCAAGAGCTAGGCAGCTGAAAATTAATCAGTCCAAACATTGACGCGGCTAATACCGTGAATAAAACGGCTAATGTGCCAAGCACAACGGGATGCTGAAAAGCCGCCTGAAATTGTAGACCTAATGACGCGACTACGAGTCCTAAAATAGAATAGGTCAGCGCCATACCTTGCACATAAATAAATGATAAAAGCAGTGCTTGGCGTGACGTGATTTTATTGCCAGAACCGACAATAATACCCGACAAGATAGGATACATAGGGAAAACACAAGGGGTGAATGCTAAGCCAATGCCAAGTCCAAAGAACGCCAACAATGTCCATAATAACGATTCATTGGTTAACCAACTCGCAAACTTGTCCTGCTCGCTCAATTCTAGTGCATTATCAGTGGGGGTCTCTAAAGTTTGAGTTGTGATGAATGAAGGATCAAAAAACACTGAAATTTTAGTCGGCGGGTAGCATAAACCGGCATCGGCACAGCCTTGATATTCAATCGTAATATCATGGTTTTTTGTTAAGTCTTGCACCGAAAATGAAAATTCCATTTCATGTTTATACACTTGTTGGATGCCAAAATAGTCATCTTTATGCTCCAGCCCTTCAGGCATAGAGATATTAGCAATAGCAGTCGTTGGGCTGGTTATTTTAAACTTATCTTTATAAAGGTAATAACCATCACTCACATTCCAACGCATGATGACTCTGTCTTGTTGCTGTGAGAAGTTAAACTGAAAGGCTTGCTCGATAGGTAAAAACTTAGGGCCTTGAGAAAAGAGATCATTAAACGAAGTTGTTGCCTGACTCATTACAGACATAAACGAAATGGCTATCACAAAAGCAGCCAGAGTTATTTTTCTCATCATGTTGTCGAATTTCCCTTAAATCTTTGCAGACTTAAACCTATGCGATAGGAATAATGTGTTATGGATTATTTACGGCACAATATTAACGCATGCCACTGTGTTTTGCTCGATAATTGTTATGCAATTATTACCAGTAAAATTAACGCCGATATATACCGGTAATCAATGAATATTCAGGTTATGGCGGTATAAAGCGTCAGCTACTTCGTTGTGCGCACATTTTATCCTTACACTAATACCTGCATTTCCAATGTCCACAGGTATAGACCCTAATCATGGTGAGATTATTTCCATTGAATTTAAAATATTTGCCCCAATATTATACCTAATAGAACGTTTTATTTAATTGAGGTGTGATGTGTTTTTAGTTCTCTTTATAATTTTTATTTTAGTGCCAGTTATTGAGATAACGGTGTTAATTGAAGTGGGTGACCAACTTGGTGCACTACCAACCGTTGGATTAGTGATTTTGACAGCCGCTGTAGGTGCTTCGTTAGTACGCAGCCAAGGTTTGCAAACATTAATGAGCGCGCAGCAAAAAATGCAGCAGGGTCAGCAGCCAGGTCAAGAAGTGATTGAAGGTGTCATGTTGGCCATTGCGGGCATCATGTTAGTGACCCCTGGTTTTGTGACTGACTTTTTTGGACTGCTATTATTGCTACCAATGAGCAGACGGTTTTTTGCCGCTAAATTACTTGAGCGCATGATCATAAAAAATATGGCGCAGCAAGGTCAGCCGTTTAACCAAGGATTTTCACAACCGCATTCAGACCGAGATTCAGATGTGATTGATGGTGACTTTGTGAACAAAGATCACGGTTTTAAACTAAACAATGAAAATAAAGAGGATGAACGTAAGGACTAATTCGTTTCGTGGTAAAGTCGTGTTGGACTGGTTTTTGTGCATGAAAGAAACTGTATTTTATGCATAACTATCAGGCTAGTAGCTAAGGTTAACGTCAATTAATCGTTAGTATAGTATCCAATATAGATAGTAGGCAGTTAACATGAGCAATTTTTCCATTAAACAGAAAATCATCTTTCTGTTGGTATTAGTGGTGAGCGTCACTTCAATTTTTATCGGTAGTTTCAGCCAATATACGGCAAAATCAATTATTGAGCAGCGTGTTTTAACTAATGAGCTGCCTAATATTATCAAGCAAATTAACCTCACCATCGATCGCCAAATATCTATTATGCTTAGCGTGGCTAAGCAAATTGCTAACGATGAATTTATTCTCGATTGGAATGTGAATAACAAAACCGCTCAGGGCGAACAGCAGTTATTAAATAAATTACAGCGTATTAGCCAAGATTATCAACTGAGTAATGTCTCGTTTGCCAACAGAAAAACCGCTGACTATTGGAACCAAGATGGCTTTTTACGCCGTCTTCAAGACGATAATATTGACGGCTGGTTTTATCGCTATGTTGAAAGTAATCAAGCCAGCATGGTGAGTATTTACGCCTATCCTGATAGTCAAAAAGTCGATTTATTTGTCAATCATCAACAAACAAACGGTATTGGTCTGAGTGGTGTATCTCGTTCATTTAGCGATATTGTTAACTTGCTCAATGGATTTAAATTAGAGCAAAGTGGTTTTGTTTATTTAGTTGATGCGTCAGGAAAAGTACAACTACATCGAGACCGCTCGTTACTTGGCAAGGCTTCTTTATCATCGCTTTATGATTTAAGCGCCGCCAATGAACTGCTCAATAAAAGTGAATTTAATTTAACTCATAGCAACATCGATGGTGTTGACCATATTGTTGTTAGTAGTTATATCCCTAGCATGGGGTGGTATGTTGTAGCGCAAGTGCCGTCACAAGAAATGTTTGCCTCATTACACCAAGCCACGTGGACTATTTTTATGTGGGTAGTTATTGCAGCTTTACTGTCGATATTCTTTGCATATTTCATTGCTAATAGCTTTAGTAAGCCTATTTTGAGTATGGCTAAACTGTTTTCAGACTTGGGTCATGGCGCCGCCGATATCTCGTATCGCATGCCAGAGCAAGGTCAAAAAGAATTAGTGGCAGTGGCTAAGGGGTACAATGCCTTTGCTAATAACTTGCAAACGGCCTTTTTAGATATAGCCAGTAATAGTCACAAATTAAAAGATTACGTTGATTCACTGCGCGAACAAACCCAAGAAACATCATTAACGTCAACCAGCAATGATGTACGCGTACAAGAGATATCCATTGCCATTACGCACATCGACGAAATGTTAGTGGATGTTGCCCACAGCGCTTCTCAAGCACTAGAAACATCCAAAACTATCGCCGGTAATGATGAAGTGATGAGTGACTTAGTTTCAAAGACTAATAATGAGCTTAACGATTTATCATCAAAAATTAGCGATGTATCACAGGTTATCACCAACTTAACCGGGCGTACCGATACCATTGCTAAAGCTTTGGGAGTGATAAAAAGTATCTCGGATCAAACTAATCTATTAGCGCTTAATGCCGCCATCGAAGCGGCGCGCGCTGGTGAGCATGGTCGTGGATTCTCAGTTGTTGCTGATGAAGTGCGTAACTTGGCGTCTAAAACGGCTGAGTCTACCGATGAGATTCAGAGCATTATGGACGATTTACAACGTAACTCTAAACTGGCTGTCGATGAAATAGCGTTAATTATCAGTCAATCTACGGCGGCGAGTGATGCCTTTTCTAATGCCCAAGAAATGTTATTGACTAATAAAAACCACATTGATGGTGTATTTAGCACTAACAAGAGTGTCGCCAGCGCCACTGAGCAACAATCTGCTAGTGTGGCACAAATAGCAGCCAGCATGGTAACGATGCAAGAAAGCACACAGCATCAAAATAGAAATATTGCACAAATTGCACAAGACACAACTAATATTAATGACTTAGCTGATAATTTAGATAAACTAGTCGCTCAATTTGAGACAAAATAATTAATCCAATATCAAGGACGAAGCATGTCAGAGTTAAAAATTAAAACGCCAAACCCGTTCAAGCACCTGTCAAAGCTGGCTATCATCTTTCCTGTTATCTTGGCCATTTGGCTAGTGTTTTACACGATTGATGAAGGACACGTTGGAATAGTCAAACGTTTTGGTGAAGCAACACAGCAGGTCAACCCGGGCTTGCATTTTAAACTGCCTTTTGCCGACACGGTTGAAGAGTTAGAAATACGTACCCGTAAAAACTCAGAAAAACTTAAAGCGTCTACCTTTGAACAAATGCCAGTAGGCGCCGAAGTATCTGTAAACTGGACTGTAATTCGTCCTGAAGCGTTTCAGTTATACAAAAACTATGGCGGCTTAGATCAATTTGAAAACCGTATTTTAGATCCTCGTTTACGCAGTGCCGCTAAAGATGCGATTGCGCGTTTTAAAGCAGAACAAATTGTTCAAAACCGTGGTTTGGTTATTCAAAAAATTGAAGAAACGTTACTAGCGACCATGAAAGACTTTCCGGTGAAGCTTGATAGTGTGCAAATAGAAAATTTAGTTTTGCCAAAAAAATACTTGCAAAGCATTGAAACCAAGCAAACTGAAAAGAATTTAGCCCAAGCAGAAAAACATCGCCTAGAGCGTCAAAAATTAGAAGCGCAGCGTGATGTAAATACCGCTGAAGCCGCCCGTGATTCAGACAAAGCACGCGCCGATGGATCTGCTTATGCCACATTAACAAACGCAAGAGCCGAAGCCGAAGCTATTCGCTTAAAAGGATTAGCAGAAGCAGAGGCGATTAAGAAAAAAGCCGAAGCCATTAAAACCAACATAGTACTGGTTGATTATATGCGTGCACAACGTTGGGACGGAAAAATGCCATCAACAATGATGGGCAGTGGTCAAAGTGTTCTCTGGAATATGAAAGAGAAATAAACAGCTCATGAAATAACGGCGATTAATTTTTAATTCAAAGATTAGTCGCCATTTTTTAGCACTTGTCTTCTTGCAGCCAATAAACCGTATTACCCACTAAGGCTATAGACCCCGATACAATAGCGCTGATAGGAAAAAGTAGGCTAGTGCCTATCATGTGTCCAATGAATTCATCTTTGCAGTCCCGGCTTCCGTCACAATCCGCCTCGCCAATGGAAGTCATTTCTTCAACTGTTAAGGTAACTTTCTTTTTGATTGTGCGGCATTGATGATCATAAGACTCTACAAAATTAGGTTTAACAATGCAGCCTAAAAGGCTCACAGAAAATAACGCAGTAATTAATATTTTAGCAGGTGACATGAAAATTCCTTTCTTCAATAAGTACAGTTAATAAACGAGGAGTTATTCATTGCCCTCAGTCACTCGGTTAGCCAAAATGTAACAGGCGCCGCCCATGAAAATATTACCGATAGCGATGGCTGCAAAAATGCCCGTAGCTCCCAGTAACTCCTTTCCTAGCCATGCCATTGGCAACATAATCAAAAATAGACGAGCCATGTTTAACAGCAACGAACTGCCGGGTCGATTATAAGCATTGAGGGCATTGGCAAAAATAATGACGATGCCTAATGCCCCATAAGCAAAAGGGACAAGATACAAAAAAACAACAATGTATTGAATAACAGCTGAATCGTTGCTGAACAGGTTGGCAATGGGGTTGGCCATCAAGGCAATCAATAAATAGAGTATAAATTGATTAATGATAGAAAACTTAGCACAGCCCAATAAAGCTGTCTTGGCGCGTTCATATTGCCGTGCCCCTACATTTTGCGCTAAAAATGGCATTAATGATGAAGACAGTGCAACAACGCCGATCAACATTAATGATTCAATGCGAATGCCGACCCCATAAGCTGCAACAGCGTTTGCATCAATGCTAGCCAACATGGTCATGATAATGGCGTTAAATAGCGGATTGATCATTTGAGATAACGCAGCAGGGCGTCCCACCTTTAAAATACTTTTCCATGCTTTTAAAATCGTATGACTTCTAAGACTGATCCTGCCAATAAGTTGGCTTTTATACAGCAAAATTAATGAGGCAATCAATGACAAGGCCCAGGCAATTAATGTCGCAATGGCGGCGCCTTGCATACCCATAGCAGGAATGAATCCCCAACCAAAAATTAGAATCGGATCAAGAATGACATTAACAATGCCCGCGCCCATCATAATATAACTGGGGTATTTAGCGTTGCCAGTGGCTCGCAGCGCATTGTTACCCATCATAGGGATAACCAAAAATGGAATAGCCATTAACCATACCGATAAATATTGGTCAATAAGTGGCAGTAATGAAGCCGGTGCCCCCATGAGTTCAAAAATAGGGTTAGCCATGACATGACCAATGGCGGTCAAAATCACAATGCTTATTAAACCAAGCAACAAGCCACTCATCACAAAGCTTTTTATATTACTTGATTCGCCTCGTCCAATTAACCGCGCTAAAGCGGCCGACAATCCACCGCCAAGACCAATAATAATGCTAGATATAATGAAAGTGACTGGAAAGGTAAAACTTAATGCCGTGAGCTCTTGGGTACCTATTAAGCTAATAAAAAAGGTATCGGTGATATTAAAAAGCAATAAACTGAGAATGCCTAAACCTGTAGGAATACTCATTTTTGTGAGCACAGATTTGATGGGTGAATTTAATAAGTCGAGTTTCAAGGCATTGGTTTTATAGTTAAGGAGAACGCTTATTTTAGCGAGTTAAATAACTTTCACTAGCTAAATTTAGTAAAAATTGATTTTAGGTCTTGGATCTATATTTTTTGCCCCCACTTCTACTCTATTGAAAGCTAATCTAACGAAAGCGGCAATTAGCCGACACCCAATTAATTTTAAGGAATTTTCTATGACTATTCGTCCTTTGCATGACCGCGTAATTATCAAGCGCACTGAAGTTGAATCTAAATCAAGTGGCGGCATCGTATTGATGGGCAGCGCAGCAGAAAAATCTACTCGTGGCGAAGTTATTGCTGTGGGCACTGGCCGTATTCTTGAAAACGGCAACGTGCGTCCATTAGCTGTTAGCGTTGGCGATACTGTTATCTTCAAAGAAGGTTACGGCGCGGAAAAAGAAAAAATTGACGGCGAAGAAGTACTTATCTTGTCTGAAGCAGACATCCTAGCAATCGTTGAAGCATAATAAGAATTAAAGGAAATTATCATGGCAGCTAAAGAAGTAAAATTTGCAACAGACGCACGTGTAAAAATGTTAAACGGCGTTAATGTTCTAGCCGACGCAGTTAAAGTAACACTTGGGCCAAAAGGCCGTAACGTAATTATCGATAAAAGCTTTGGCGCACCCATCATTACTAAAGATGGTGTAACTGTTGCTAAAGAAATCGAGTTAGAAGACAAATTTGAAAACATGGGCGCACAGCTTGTTAAAGAAGTCGCTTCACAAGCAAACGATGCAGCCGGTGACGGAACAACAACAGCAACGGTACTTGCACAAGCCATCATCAGCGAAGGCATGAAGTCTGTAGCTGCTGGCATGAATCCAATGGATTTAAAACGTGGCATCGACAAAGCAACAATTGCTGCTGTAGCCGCGCTTAAAGATTTATCGCAAGAATGTACTGACAACAAAGCAATTGAGCAAGTAGGTACTATCTCTGCAAACTCTGATTCAAGTGTTGGCGAAATCATTGCAACTGCTATGGCTAAAGTAGGAACAGCTGGCGTTATCACGGTAGAAGAAGGTCAATCACTTGAAGACGAACTAGATGTTGTTGAAGGCATGCAGTTTGACCGTGGTTACTTATCTCCTTACTTCATTAACAACCAAGAAAGCGCTAGCGTAGAACTAGAAGCGCCGTTTATCTTGTTGGTTGATAAGAAAGTATCAAACATTCGTGAACTTGTTCCTGTATTAGAAGGCCTAGCGAAAACTGGTAAGCCATTACTAATCGTTGCAGAAGACGTTGAAGGCGAAGCCCTAGCAACACTTGTTGTAAACAACATGCGCGGTATCGTTAAAGTTGCTGCGGTTAAAGCACCTGGTTTTGGCGATCGTCGTAAAGCAATGTTACAAGATTTAGCTATTTTAACTGGCGGTACTGTGATTTCAGAAGAAATCGGGTTAGAGCTAGAAAAAGCGACATTAGAAGATTTAGGTAGTGCTAAGCGCGTTATCATCACTAAAGACAGCACCACTGTTATCGACGGTGTTGGCGATGAAGCAACAATCAACGCACGTGTTGCTCAAATCAAAGCACAAGTTGAAGAGTCTACTTCTGACTACGACAAAGAGAAACTACAAGAACGCATGGCTAAATTAGCTGGCGGTGTTGCAGTAATCAAAGTTGGCGCCGCAACAGAAGTTGCAATGAAAGAGAAGAAAGACCGTGTTGACGATGCATTGCACGCAACTCGCGCCGCCGTTGAAGAAGGTGTTGTTGCTGGTGGCGGTGTTGCACTAGTTCGCGCCGCAGCTGCTATAAAAGAGCTTAAAGGCGACAACGAAGAGCAAAACCACGGTATCGCTCTACTCGTTCGCGCTATGGAAGCTCCTTTACGTCAAATCGCTTACAACTCAGGTGATGAAGCATCAGTTGTTTGTAACGAAGTGAAAAACGGTTCTGGTAGCTACGGTTACAATGCAGCAAACAGCACTTACGGCGACATGCTTGAAATGGGTATCTTAGATCCAACTAAAGTAACGCGTAGCGCACTACAATTTGCAGCATCTGTTGCTGGCTTAATGATTACAACTGAAGCGATGATTACTGACGCACCAGTTGAAGCATCAAACGCCCCTGCAATGCCTGATATGGGTGGTATGGGCGGAATGAGCGGCATGATGTAGTGCGACGAGAGTCGTGTAGGTCACTAACCTAGCAGGCTACACCGTAAGCGAGTGCTAACGCATTCGCTTCAATACCTGCAAAATTAGTAGTCGACACCGGTAATCGGTATACATAAACCGATTGCCGGGATCTTTCTTTGAAAGATGTCGCGCAATCGTTTGTTTATTTATTCGATTGGTTAAAAGAAATGGCGGCTTCGGCCTGCCGACAATAGACAACTACGAACTTAGTCGAGAAGTTATGCTCTTGGCGATAAACGGGCGAGCAATCTGCCCATAATCTGAAAAACACCTCAGTAGTTAGTCTTCTAATCTATGAAATAATTACGACATAAATTTTAAGTAAGGTCATTACCTTACCTGCATTAATGTAACTATTATTTTAATACAATTATCGGTGTGCATAATGATGATTACACCAGTGACTTCCGGTGTAAGCCATTAAAGTTATTGTCTCAGCATATTCATCTATATGTTAGTGAGACCAACTTTACGACAAGTTGTAGCCTAGGGATAGTGCATTACTGGTAACGGTTTTGTGCGAAGCTTCCTGACAATGTATCTCTGTGAAAACAGTATTTAACTCGTGAGAGCTAAATATAGTCTGTTAGCAATAAACGGACTGAGAGCTAGGCTAAACAATAGGGTTAACGTATGTGAACTGCTGATAAACACCGTCAACCGCAATAAGCGAAATGTTGTTGATACGCTTAAACCAAAAGGTGCGCGACTGGTTATTTCTTTTACATCTGGAAATACGTCGTCATACAGTCGTCGGTGGATAGGCAGAACCTAAGTTGTTTATGTAATTTTAATGGAACTCGGTAAGCCCAATTACTTGCTTAATATGTTGGTTGTTTAAATATATCAAGCAGGGGAGTCGTAAGGCGAACTGTTGAGTAAGTGGGTAAAGGAGGTTGGAAAAAGCGAATGTTAGATTGTAATGATTTAGATAGATGCGAAATGCATCAACTAGAAATAGTGCTGACTTCCAACTGGTCTTTAATCGTGAGATAGACATGTAAAACCGTCTTTAATTGATCCTAACGGGGTAAGAAATAACTATTCCCGTTAGGGACAGTTACGTCTTGCTCTTGTTAGATCGTCGTTAATAGGAGAAAAGCAAGATGAGTACGGCATTTGTTGTACCTGCGTTCTCCCATCCGGCGCACAGTTGGCATACCATTGATTGGTATTCAATTGAGCTTCAGGTGAGAGGGCTACAAGTACGGATCGCGAAGGCGACTAAGCAGCAACAGTGGCGTAAGGTGAAAACCTTACAACGTTTGTTGGTGCGCTCGTTTGCGGCTAAGTGTTTAGCTGTCAGACGAGTAACTGAGAATCGAGGCAAAAGGACTGCTGGAGTAGATAGGGAGTTATGGAGCACGCCTGATAGTAAATGGCTGGCTATTTTTCGGTTAAAACGGCAAGGCTATAAGCCAAAACCGTTGAGACGGATTTATATTCCAAAGAGTAACGGTAAACGTCGCCCTTTAGGAATACCGACCATGTTAGATAGAGCAATGCAGGCATTATTTCTGTTAGCTCTTGAACCTGTGTCGGAAACCGTTGCAGATCGCAATAGTTATGGCTTTCGACCAATGCGCTCTACGGCTGATGCGATAGAACAATGTTTTGTCAATTTAGGTCGTAAAAGCTCGGCAGAGTGGGTGCTTGAGGGAGATATTAAAGGTTGCTTTGATAACATCAGTCATGAATGGTTACTTGATAATTTCGTATTGGACAAACAAGTACTCAGGAAGTGGTTGAAAGTGGGATTCATGGAATCTGGTAAATTACATCCGACAAAAGCGGGTACACCACAAGGAGGAATTATTTCTCCTGTATTGGCAAACTTGGCACTTGATGGTTTGGAATACGTATTACAATCTCATTTTGGGAGGAAGAATACTAAAGCCGCCTACAAGACCAAAGTCAATTACGTGAGGTACGCTGATGACTTTATTATTACTGGTATCTCGAAAGATTTATTAGTGAATGAAGTTAAGCCAATTGTTGAGGCTTTTATGGCTGAACGAGGGCTTACGTTATCACCAGAGAAAACGGTAATAACGCATATTGATGAAGGATTTGACTTTTTAGGGCAGAATTTACGTAAATACAACGGCAAGATGTTAATCAAGCCAAGTAGAAAAAGCGTAAAAAGTGTGCTTGGAAAGGTTCGCGATATAGTTAAGGGGCAAAAGACAATCAGAGCAGATTTTCTGATTCGTCAATTGAATCCAATTCTTCGGGGTTGGGCTAATTATCATCGTCATATTGTGGCGAAGGAAACTTTTAACTACGTGGATTATCGGGTTTGGAAACTTCTGTGGCAGTGGTGCCGACGACGACATAATAATCGTCACAAACGCTGGATTAAAGATAAATACTTTAAGTCGGTGGGTTCACGAAACTGGATGTTTTCGGGTATGACAGCTGATGGCTTCATGAAAAGGCTGATATACACCAATGATATTTCAATAAAGCGACACATTAAGATGAAAGCAGAAGCTAATCCGTATGATTTAGCATTTGAAGAATACTTTGAAAAGCGCCTTGAGCGAGTTTGGAGAACTTCAATGTTAGGTAAACAGAAAGTGCTAATGCTTTGGCTCAGGCAGCAGAAATGCTGTGCAATTTGCCGTCACAAAATAACCAAAGAAACGGGATGGAACATTCATCATATCGTGGAACGGGTGAAAGGTGGCAGTGATGACATGAGTAATTTAGTGTTGTTGCACCCTAATTGTCATCGGCAATTGCACGTGTTGTAAAAATGTACTTTTTGTTGAAAATATATTCAATTAAGGGTTGTTTACTGTATATTTGTCCATATATATTAACTGAGCAATGATGCTTGGTAATTTGGGGAAATACCATGGGTAAAAATCAACACGCTGTTCCACATCCTGAAGGTGGCTGGGGAGTTAAAGGCGCAGGTAATGAGCGTTTTACTAGTCGACACGATACTCAAGCTGATGCAGCTGAAGCAGCTAGAGGTATTGCGAGACGACAAGAGTCTGAAGCATTCGTGCATCGTCCTGACGGGCGTATTCGAGAGCGAGACACTTATGGAAACGATCCTTTTCCACCGAAAGGATAAGGTTCACTATACATTGCGAAGAGGAATTGATGAATATTAATAAAGCCAAAATGGAATTATTAACACTACTTAGTGACAACGATGATGAAATAGAATTGTTGGATCAATCATCGGGTATATGCGAAAAAAGTATGAAGCTTTTGATGGATGATGGGTTTGTTGATGCAAAGTACTCTAGACACGACACTGGATTTGTTTTTGTACTTCCAAGGTTAACATCAAGAGGGTATGAAATGTTGGAAACAAGCGCACATCCGATAAAAGAAGAATGGACTCTTAAACATAGACTCGCAGTTATGGGCTTGATCATAACTATAGTAGGCATCGTAATTAACCTTGTAAAGTAAGTTAGTCGCTGGTCAGCCATTATGGGTGACTTATAAAGGCTTGAGCCGTATGCGGGGAAACTCGCACGTACGGTTCTTAGGGGAGGGGCGGCCAGTAATGGCTGCTTCTTACCCGACATCATGCTGGTCTAAATGCTTAATAACGGCGTTGTGATTGCGCTCGCATAAGAAAAACTATGCGTCGCTAATCACGCCTTGTTCTGAAGCATTTATCCTGCGCATTATCGTAAGATAAAAGAAAAGCCTGAGTAGAAATACTTGGGCTTTTTTGTTGTACTTGTAAAATACCCGTTGCTGTTTAATTTTTTCTAAATAAGATAGTTTCACTATCAGTAACTCTGACCCTATTGATTCGATGCTGTTGATTCCTATCAGTAACTCTGACCCCATTGATGGACCCCATTGATGGACCCCATTGATGCTGACCCAATTATTAGTATCATGTTGTACAAAGCACTGTAGATGATACCGTCCTTACTCTATTTTAAGGGTATAGTAGACAATCTAAATTTAACAACGACCACTCTAGGCGAATAAAATGAATAAATGCTTTATATTATTAGCACTTTTACTCTGCTCTTGTGCAAACCAGCCGCTATCGAGCCTCTCTATAAAGGAAATTCCGGCGGAAAACGTCACTGAAGACAAGGGGCTCATCTTTGAAAAAGGTAGTCATATTCCTTTTACAGGTAGCCTTATAAAATATCATTCCAACGGTAACTTAGAATTTAAAGTTGCCTTCATTGACGGCAAGCAAAATGGTCCATATGTTCGTTATTACGATACCGGGACGTTAAAGTTAAAAACGAATTATAAGAATGGCAAAGAAGATGGTCTTCATCAATTTTACCGCAGAGGAAAGCTCCAGCATCAAAAATACTTTAAAAATGGAAAACTCCACGGTGTAACACACAAGTATTGGCCTGACGGTCAATTACGCGAATCGACCTGTTATATCAAAGGTAAAATGCAAGACATCAGTGGATGTACAATTGAATAATGGCTGAACTTCCTGAAGTTGAAACTACAAAATATGGCTTCAATCAAAGGGGGATTAGCGTTGTTGATGGTGGTTGAATTTAATATCAATGATTCTGACCTTTTTATCTAATCAAAAGGGTCAGAGTCTGACCAATCCCCACGAAATAGCTAAAACAAACAATAAGATAAGTAAAAAACAAGGGAACATTCATGGTATTTGGTGATCAGATCTATCGCCAAACAAAAATAACCACGAGTAAATACCAT
>Ga0209395_1001185_pt1 | contig 37140 bp, 38 predicted proteins | sample GOMGulsemesocosm_3_FD_184635 | JGI IMG/M metagenome (GOLD analysis project Ga0209395, IMG submission 184635) | Methane-oxidizing microbial communities from mesocosms in the Gulf of Mexico - GOM9D Gulf of Mexico (SPAdes) (version 2) | ecosystem: Environmental > Aquatic > Marine > Cold seeps...
AGGCTTTTAACTCCTGTTCAGAAACAGGATTATTCCTATATTTTTAAGGCTTTATTTTAATCACTTAAAATTTCTAATGGCTCATTAAATCAAGCTGGTTGACCCCCATCTTTTATTCTTTTGCATATATTCAAATATACTTATTCTATAAGAGCTTTTAAGGATTTTTCAGCACTTGTATTATTGTTATCTATTGCTAAATCAAGAGCTGTTTTCCCTTTTTTATTTTTATTATGTACATTTGCACCAAGAGCCACTAACTCTTCTATTATCCCTTCATTTTCATTATATTGAACTGCAATCATTAGTGCAGTTTCATCATTATTTACTCTTTTATTGATTTCTGCACCTAATGCAACTAATTCACGAAGTATTTTGGGATATTTACTGTACCCTGCTGCTCCTGTTAATGGAGTACCAGAGAATGTTTTATCAGTTTCATTGATTTCTGCGCCACGACTAACTAATGCTTTGATAACTTCTGTATCTGAAGAGCTCATCGCAGCCCACATTAGAACAGGACCATTTTTATTCCCACTTTTTAAGGCTTCGTCTGGTACTTTATTGACAGACTCTAGCGTTGAGTTTTCCCAATATTTCTTAGTACTATAATCACGATAAGGATTATTTATTTTTATGAAAGCAACTAATAAAATGACACTAACAAGAGCAACTAGATACATAGGTTTAATGGATTTCATATTTTACCTTTAAGTTTGAACCTAAATAGTTCATTAAATCAAGGGGTCTAAATCAAGCTGGTTGCCCCCTTGATTATTCTAATTGGTCGCCTAACTATATTATTAACACGCAATATTGCCCTGATATCCTGATATTACCCAGATTTTAAGCTCATTTGCCTTGATAAATAGTTATCAGGTCAATCTTCCCTGATAAGTAGATATTAGCCTGTAAATCAGGAAAATTTTCTACACCTTACATTATCCTTACTTTATTTACTAGATAAAACCTTTTCAATTTAGAGCGTAGAAATAGGATCAAGTCTTGCAATCAAGCATTTTCGATTTTCCTGATAGCTCAACTAAAAATAGGGGGGATAAAATCTAAAACCCACATAAACAATCCGATAATTGGCTTTTTGTGTGGGTTTTGTATGTATTATGCTTTCTTTTTTCTATTTAGACCAAGCAAACCGATAATGCTTGACCCGAAGAGCCATACAGCTGCTGGTACAGGTACAGCACTAACATCACCAGTATGAACAGCCCAAGAATAGAAGTTATTAACAGCAAGAGGTGTGTATTGTTCACCTGACGAAAAATGAAAAGCATAGAGGCTGAGACTGTTAAAACCATCTGCTTCCGTAGCAGACCAATACGACCTGCCGTCGGTCATAATATTGCTAAATGGGCCAGTGTTAGATAGCGCGTCTTGGCTATTGCCCAACACGTTATAGAATAAGTTGCCCATTTCACTCTTGTAGCAACCATAACCTGTACAAGTATCTGAATCGGGTAAGCGCCATGTGTCAATGCCAGCAACAGTTAACCCTTCTGCCCAAGCTTTAGCATTATTCCAATTCATTGCACCATCTAGATCATAGCCTGAGGTTTTAGAGTAGTTGGCATCAGCTAGCCAAGTTAAACCAGCTTCGGTATCATAAAAAGCTAAGCCGCCCAAACGTTCTACTAATGATGCATTTACACTATTTGATGCAAATAACACCACCGCGGCTATAGCTAGTTTTCTGAATTTCATCGATTGTTCCTTTTCATTGCAATAAAATGTTTTATAAGCAGTATTTAGGCCATTTTATTATCTTGTTGAAAGTAAATAGGTTTTAGTTTATGGCTTTTATCCTACTCAGTTGATTGTAAAAAAACTCGACAAGTAGGTATTGTTTAGATTACTGAACCTGTCGTCATCTATGTTGTATAGCTAAATTGGCACAAGCTTTACCAAGGCAGTTGATCGCCATTGATATGCCAAAAACCACCTGTATTATCAAGAGTTAAGGCTTGCATCCGTTCAATTAATTCTGATACTGATTCAGTGGTATCAATTAAGTTAGTGTGATCTGTCATATCTGTTTTAACCCAGCCTGAATGTAAGATTGCGAAACAGGGGCAAGCCTTGCATTCAAGGGAGAAACAGGGTCAAATCTTGCAACCAAACATATTCTATTTTCCTGACAGCTCGACTAAAAATAGCATACTTGATTGCAAGACCTGAGCTCCACTTTTATTAATTATTTCATCACTCTGTTTTAACGATCCAGTTTCTTTTGATAATGTATTCCAATGGGCTTGTATTCATTAGTTTCCCAATAATTTCGGCCTTTTTCATTGTTGATATAGCAATTAAGTTCAATAGCCTCACAGCCTTGAGATAAAGCAAATCCTTTCAGCCAAGTATCTAATTTCTTTCCAATGCCTTGATCTCTATATTCGGGCTTAATATAAACATTATCAGGTTCTAAATGTCGCCCTACATAATACTTAATCAAAATCCACAGACCACAAATACCAATTAACTCATCTTCGTGATAGATACCTACACACTCATAGCCATTATTAATCATTTCCGATAAACGTGCTTTTAATACAGGCTCAGGAATAGATGAATCCAGTTCATAAAAAATAGGCAAGATAACATCCATATTATCTTTTTCTATTAGCTTAAACTTAATTTCCACGGCTCATTTTACTAATTCTATTTGAACCAAATTATCAGAAAATGTTGGTGCATGCCCCATATCAACAAATTCTGCAGAACTAATGCAATTGACAGTCCCTTTATTTAACTGTCTCCAGTAACCCAGTGTTGCCACAACGATACCTGTATTAACATCATCAGTAATTTTAGCATCACCTTCAAATGCACCTCGATCATTAAAGACTCGAACTTTATCGCCTTCTTTAATATGACGCGCACTGGCATCTTCAAAATTGACTAAAACAAACTGCTCCCCCTGCCCTTTTATTTTATTTTCCATATTGGCATAGCAAGAATTTAAAAAGCCATGACTCTTGGGGGAAAGAATATTTAATGGATATTTAGCTGCCAGTCCTGGATTTGTTGCTGATGTTTCTCTAGAAGGGACATAACCGGGTAAGCTGTCCAATTCTTCGCCCGCTTGAAAACCTTCATACATTTGACGAAAAGGAGCGGCGACAAAGTTTCTTGCATCCTCTACTTTAAATTCACATTTACCTGAGGGGGTTGGGAAGTTTCCTTCTTTATGAGGGGCTCGATCATCTTTAGTCCCTACTTTCAATCGAGCAAAACCATGTTCACGCATGTAATTTAAATCAATACCTTCACAAGCAGGTGAATCCCAATCCACATAGTTTTCCAGACATTCACTATCTGACCATTTAAAATTTTCCTCTTCATAGCCCATACGCAGTGCTAATCGACGAAAAATCTCATTATTAGGAATAGCTTCACCTGGCGATTCAACACATTTCTCATTGTACGTTAGATAGAGATGTCCCCAAGATAACACCATATCTTCCATTTCTGCACCCATGGATGCGGGTAACACAATATCGGCATAAGCTGCAGTATCGGAGATAAAATGTTCTGCAGAAACCATAAACAGATCTTCTCGTTTTAGCCCTTCAATAATTTTGTCAGTTTCAGGTGCTTGAGTGACAGGGTTAGTATTCCAGCACATCATCGATTTAATCGGTGTTTCTAGTTTGGTTTCAGCTGTTAATACACGCCCTAATTGCAGATTATTAACCACTGGCGTGCCTTCCGGAATTAAATCGGGACGACTGATGACGTCAAACTTGTACGGATGCTCCCATACAGAGAACTGCTGTGCACCGCCTCCAACATGACGCCATGCTCCAATTAAGGCTGGTAAACAACTTACCGCTCGAATTGCTTGTCCACCCCCGTAGTTCCTTTCTAATGCCACGCCTAAACGAATAGCTGCAGGGGGAGTTGTGGCATATTCTCTGGCAAATTGACGTATATCATCAGCAGGAATTCCGGTGATTTCTTCTGCCCATTCTGGCGTTCTTGTTTTTGCTCGTTCAGCTAACTCATCATAGCCTACGGTATAATTATCAACATAATTCTGGTCGACCAACCCTTCTTCAATAAGGGTATGAATCATTGCCATCGCTAATGCGCCATCAGTTCCTGGTTTAGGGGCAATATGCCAGTCTGCTGCTTTTGCAGTTTTTGAAGCGTACGAATCAATAACGATAACTTTTGCACCGTTTTTCTGTGCTTGTTTAACAGTATGCCAGTGATGTATGTTGGTGCTTACTGAGTTACAGGCCCAAATAACAATATATTTAGAATGAATAAAACTTTCAGGATCAAGACCCGCTGTCGGCCCCACAGTTAATAACCAAGCAGTACAAGAACCTTCCCCGCAAAAGGTACGTTCAGTTACCGTTGCTCCCATCCGATTAAAAAAAGCATCACCACCATTTAAGCCATGCACTAAGCCTTGGTTACCCAAATAACTATTAGGCATAATCGCATGAGGCCCATGCTCTTCAATAATTGCTTTCCATTTGGTGGTTATTTCATCCAGCGCTTCATCCCAGGTAATTCTTTCAAATTGTTTGCTACCTTTGGGCCCTGTTCGACGCAACGGATATAACAGACGATCTGGATGATAATGTCGCTTCTCGTAATCCTTTAATTTGACACATAATCCACCTTGAGTCATCGGATGTTCGGGATTACCCTTAACTCCAAGTAATTTTCCATCAGCCACTTCATATACCATTGAGCAAGTATCTGGACAGTCATGAGGGCAGCCACCGTGAGCCGTTTTTTTTACTTGATCTGTCATCGTCTATTCCTATTTTTATTTATGGTTGTTTTTATTAAAATATGTTCGATATTGTGAAAGGGCTATATTCATGGTTTGAATAAACACTCGCCTCATCCTTTAATATCTTTGAAAACAACTGATTATTGTTTAACAATAACTGTCTAATACCAATCCCAATAATAACTGTAATAGTCATCATTCCCAAAATCTTTAATCGACAATCCATCCTCACACAGAGATGCCTGCTAAGAACCTGCAGGAATGACGATTTATCAGCTCAAGTATACATATATTGGGATTACCCACAAGCTTCAGCCAATTTTTAGAGACCGTATTATTGGTCTCTGTGCCGGCATTAGAGATAGCTTAAAAAGCTTCGATTCGTAAATAAATTTCAAAAAAAATGAAATTAATCCTTACTTATTTAGTCTACTATTTCAGAGAAAGCTCATTGATATCTTGAATCTTCAGCAAGAGGTGTGAAATGAAAATTTTAATAACGGGTGGAACGGGGTTTATAGGTAGAGCATTATGCCGCTTTTTACTTAAAAAAAACCATCATTTAACCGTCTTAAGCCGCCGTACACCTCAAAAAGTATCTGCTCTTTGCGGAAAAACCGTTGAATCCATTAAAAATCTTGGGCAATTAACCACATCTGATTCATTTGATGCCATTATCAATCTGGCTGGGGAAGGAATTGCTGATGCCCGTTGGAGTCAATCAAGGAAACATCAATTATTAGATAGTCGGATCAAGACGACTAGACAACTTATTAACTATATTAAGCATGCTAATCATAAACCCAAGGTACTAATCAGTGGTTCAGCAACTGGCTATTATGGAAACTCAGGATCAACATTATTAACGGAAGAGTCTCTGCCTCATGAAGAATTTTCGCATCATTTATGTGCGCTATGGGAATCCACTGCATTTGAAGCAGAGAAATTTGGCATAAGAACCTGCATTATCAGAACAGGCATCGTCATGGGTGATAATGGTGGTTTTCTTAAACGTATGCTTCCGCCATTTAAATTAGGCTTAGGTGGGCCAATGGGGAGTGGCAAGCAATGGATGTCCTGGATACATCGCACAGACCTTATTGCTATCATCGATAAATTACTTGAATCAGCTACCTTACAAGGTGTTTTTAACGCATCAGCACCTGAGCCAGTCACTAATAGCGAGTTTAGTAAAACACTAGGACAAGTACTGCATAGGCCAACATTTATCCCCATTCCAGAATTTGTTTTAAAAATACTATTTGGTGAAATGTCCATTTTACTTTTGGGTGGCCAACGGGTAATACCAAAACAACTGGATAAAGCGGGCTTTGTGTTTAAATTCGATTCATTAAGAAAGGCATTAACTGATGTAATTTAGCTAAAAAACCATTATAGAGGGGATTAATATGAGAGTTATTGTCATTGGTTCTGGTATTGCAGGTATCACTTTTGCTGAAGCATTACGCGTATTGTCAGTTGATACAAAAATCACCTTACTAACAAAAGAAAATAAGGGATATTACTCCAGACCCCAACTATCCATAGGGTTTAGTCAGGATAATATAGAACAATCCATCATAATTAAGCCCTTTAATGAGCTTTTAAACGATAATATTTGTGTGATTAGTGGTGTAGAGGTTACTCGTATAGATCGGAGCAATCAACGTATTGATATAAGAGGCGTTGATGAAATTGAGTCATTAGAATATGACATTTTAATCCTTGCCATGGGATCAGCCTCATTTATTCCCCCTCCGTTTGTACCTTTTCAAGATTGTTTTTATCTTTTAAACAGTCTGGTCGATTTAATAAAACTGCGTCAATTCAGAGATTCAATGCTGCTAAAAAACAGGCCCCCTCATTGGGCTATTATTGGTGGTGGTTTAATTGGTTGTGAAGTAGCATCTGATCTTACACTTGCAAAAGATCAAGTCACTATTTTTCATGCCATGAATCGATTAATGGAAAGACAGTTACTTGAAGATGACTCAGAAAAACTACTTAATTCATTACAAGCTTCTGGTATTAATATCCTTTTAAATCAAGTAATTAAAGGTTTTAAGAGAACGACTAACTTGAGGCAGGTTATAACGGACAGTCAACAAAACCATTACGATGGCATTATTGTTTCTTGTGGCTTTAAACCGCGAATAGATCTGGCGGTCCAGGCCGAGTTAAATACTGGGCGAGGTATTAAAACCAACCAATTTCTACAAACCAATGACAAAAATATATACGCATTAGGTGATATCGCTGAATTACCTAATGGTAAATTATATGCGTTTATAAGACCCATACGTCACCAGGCTTTATGGCTTGCCAATTACCTTAGTAATCAGCAAAACCTGCCTTGGGAGGCGCCTTCGTTTAGTCCTTCAGCAAAAGTTAATAACTTTGAGGCCGCTCACCCTTACTTGTTTTAAAGTAGATGAGTCAATGTATGCTAAGAAAAAATAGCATACATTGACTCATTATTCGTCATTAGCATTTAATTCTTTATTGGGTACGCGACAAAAGCCTTGTGCAGGTAAATCAAGCGCACTATTAAATTTACTGGATAAATTTTGGAATGCAATAAGCCCGGTGACTTCAACAAGCTCATCTTCATTAAAATAACCCTTTAGACGATTCATCAAGTCATTATCCACCTGTCGATCAGAATAAGTCATGGCTTCAACATATTCCAAAACAGTCTTCTCTTTTAAATCAAAAAGATCACTCTCGCGCCAATGCTCAAGTGCCTCAACCTTTTCCATAGAGCCTGTTCTTTTAGCTAACACGGATGAATTAATATCAATACAAAAAAGACACCAATTAATTTGCGATACTCTTACCGTAATTAATGACCGTAAAATGGGATCTATGGGACTGGAACGCCTATCAAGCACCCCATAAAGTATGGCAACAGCAGCAAATAGTTTGGGTACTCTTGCCCAGAGTAGCCCCGGTTTAAGAACCTGACCATATTTTCTTTTTTGGTTCCAGAAAAAGGGTCGAAGGTACCAGGGGTATTGAGCGACTGGTTTATCATTTACTCTCATGTTAAAACTCCATTTTTGTTGTTAAAACGAGTGTATCTATCATTCAATTAATGACTCTGATGAAATTAAACGATACCCTGTTTTTATAATAGCTCAGTTATCTCCTTTTTACAGCCGCCTAGAAATGGAGATAAGCTGCTAATTTTTTTAGGTAATTTTTAACCCTGTAATTAAATTGAATTTTTAGTTTTAACTTGAATCTCATTGATATCACTTGATTGATAAATTAGGTCAATATAATGAACAGACTAATCACAAATAAAACACTTGATATTCAAGAGGCTAGACTTGTTGCTGAGTATCATAATAATGCACTGGATCCTGCTGAGTTATGCATGGAAGAGCTTTATTTAAAAAAAACTGCTGGCTACTTTCTTTATGGACGAGGGGGTGTTAAATCCCAATGGGCGGCTTTTAATGGTGAAGGAATAAAGTTACTCTCAGTAGAGGATGCACAAAAATGGATTAAGCAACATGCTAATGACAGAAATAAATACGCCGATCTTTGGGGAGAAGCTGAAGAGTAATATCCATCCCGCTATATTGATACTTGAGCTAAGCAATCGTCATTCCTGCAGGCTCTTAGCAGGAATCTATGGGGGGGAGGATGGATTCCCGATTAAAGATTTCGGGAATGACCACTATTTCAGTTATTATTTATCAGGGTTATATACAAACCACAAACAAGGATTTGTAGGGCGGACTTCAGTCCGCCATCTAGGCAGTTGATGACAGTCATTGCGGACTGAAGTCCGCCCTACAATGTTTAAGCTATTCAAGCCCAATTATTTTCAGCTTGCTAAAACTGCCAATATTTTCCTCTAAGATCGGCGCAATATGAAAAATAGCGACCGTTTTTTCTGCGCTAAATTCTAAGCAACTTAATCAGACTCCTTAATAGAGATATTTTTTATTGGAATTTTATAAGGCTTAATATATTTACAACAATCTATTAAGCCTTATAAAATTCACCTAAGACCTGCAATAAATAGTCTATATCTTTTTCTGTGTGATTAGCTGAAACCTGTAATCTAATTTCCTCCTCGCCTTTGGGTACCACTGGAAAATTCAGCCCCGTAGCCAAGATGGCATGGTTAAATAAATGTTTAACCAGAGCGGCAGTTATTTCGGTATCTCTTATGAATACGGGGACGATGGGATGTTCACTTTGTAAGGTCTCAAACCCTGTTCTCATTAGGCCATCCCTTAAACGTTTACTAAGTTTTTGCAAGTGTCTAATTTTTTCAACACCTTCAGAGCTATCAACTATCTCTACCGATGTTAACGCTGCTGCAGCCTCTGCCGCTGTGATTGGATTTGAGAAAATATAAAATGGAGCGGTTTCAATTAAATAATCAATTACTTTGGCACTCGAAACCACATAGCCCCCATTAATACCAAAGGATTTACCCAGGGTGGCAATCAATACATCAGCCTTTGTCTGGGTGATTTCTTCGGTACCACGCCCTGTTTTTCCATAGGCGCCAACGCCATGAGAGTCATCTACCAAGGTGATAATACCTTGTTCATACCCTGCTTCCTGTTGTTTACATATTGCAGAAATCTGATCTAAGGCAGCATAATCTCCACGCATACTAAACACCCCGTCTGTCACTACACAAACCCGTTTAAACAATCCTTTATTGGCCTGTAATATTTGATTCAACTCGGTGTAATCAAGGTGCTGATAAACTATTTTTTTAGCGGGCCTAGATAGACGTATTGCGTTAATAATACAATTATGATTAAGCGCATCACTAACAACCAAAGTCTCTTGACTGATAAATTGTGGCAGCACAGCCATCATGCTGGCATAAGCAGCACTGAATATCATGGCCGACTCTCTGCCATGAAAATCAGCTAACTTTTGTTCTAAATTTTTATGTGATTGATAAGTACCACTAATGAAACGAACAGCCCCTGGTCCTGCACCAAACTGTTCAGCCGCTTCAGCTTCTGCCTTGATAACGGTTGAATCCAGACACAAGCCTAAATAGGAATTAGAGTTCATCCTTAAAAAGGCTTTATCGCCCTGCCCCGCCAGTAAATAACGCGGGCCATAACCATGACTTGCAGGTTTTACCGCACGAATAATCTGTTCGTTTCTTTTTGATGTGCCTTGTTTATCAATGATCGCCAATTTTTCAGCGAATATATTTTCCACTTTATCCAATGACATAATCTCACCTTATTCAGTTGACAATTTATTAGCCAATTTCTCCAGCATATCTTCAACCATTGTTGATAAGCAAAACTCAGCTTGCCAATCCCATTCAGTAACTGCGCAACTATCATCCATATGTTGAGGCCAGGAATCTGCAATAGCTTGTCGTACCGGGTCAATTTTATAATTTATACAAAATGCTGGGATATGTTTTCTTATTTCATCGGCTAATTGTTCGGGCGTTATACTCATTGCCGTCACATTAAATGCATTATGATGAACAAGCTGTTCTTTATTCGTTTGCATCAGCGTAATTGCAGCATTGACCGCATCGGGCATATACATCATATCCAATTGCGTATCCGCTCTAAGAAAACACTGATAGCTTTGTTTTTGTATTGCCGCATAAAAGATTTCTACCGCATAATCAGTGGTTCCGCCCCCTGCTGCTGTTTTGTATGAAATCAATCCGGGATATCTTAGCCCTCGTGTATCAATAGCAAATCGTTGCTGATAATAATCACACAATAATTCTCCTGACACTTTGGTCACACCATACATCGTATTAGGTCTTTGTATGGTATCTTGCGGGGTATTGATTGAGGGTGTCAGAGGCCCAAACGCGCCAATAGAACTAGGGAAAAAGACCGCGCAACGCATTAAACGGGCCGTTTCTAATACATTAAACAAGCCGTTCATATTAATATCCCAGGCTTTCTGTGGTGCTTGCTCTGCTACTGCCGATAATAATGAAGCCAGGTGAAAAATAGTATCAACCTGATGGTCATTGACGACGTTAATTAAAGCGGTTTGGTCTCTGATATCCAGACTTATAAAAGGACCTGAATTAACGAATACCGGATCAGGCTGTCTGCTATGCCCTGCCGCAATAACATTTTCACTACCATATTTTAAACGAAGAGAGAGTGTCAATTCTGAACCTATTTGTCCAGTTGCCCCGGTCACTAATATTCGTTTCATTAACTATCCTTGTTATTAAGATCAAGTCCAGACGCAATATACCCAAACGACTTGAAGTTGCAGGAATTACCCAAGCCGTCATTCCCGAAGTCTTTTATCGGGAATCTAGTGGTATGACTGGACTCCTGCTAAGAGCATGCAGGAATGACGAGACATAGAAATCAAGCATATTGAAGTGTAATGGGTATAGATGGCGTTCAAAATGAGATAATCATTGTATCTCATAGCAATTTAAAATCCCTATAAAGATATTAGGCAAAGCCTGAAGGATTCCATTCATCCATCATTTTCTGGCGTGAAGAATCCAGCCGCTCAGACATTAAAGTGGCAAATTTCTTTAATAATTCATAACCGAATTTTGGATCATTCTCGCATCTCGCCAGTATTGCGGCTCCATCAAATTCCAGTAATTCCGAGTCCTCTTCTGCCTTGGCCTGAAATAACCATTGATACGGTGAAATCAACCAGGACCACCCCAAAACATGATCTTTGCACAAAACTTGTATTTCTAGGGTGGGTCCCATTAAAGCAGGAATTTGCACAGACACACATCCATTAAGGACAATATAGAATTTATCAGCGAGTTGTCCTTGCCGAAATAGAATATCGCCCTTTTTAATCTCTATCGTGTTCACGGAATCAACCAGAGCTGTCACAAAATCATTACTGAGTCCTGAAAAAAAATCATGCGTTGAAAGGTACTTAATAGTTGCTTGCTTATTCATTGTACAGCTCTCCAGATTGAATCGTTACTTGAGCAATAGCGTGTTCACTTTAACTCTTGAGTGACTTTATATTTTTTGATCAGTACAGGTGATAAAGCCAATCCCCCTAATAAGGTAAATGCTATTAACACGGGGACTGATAATAGTTGTTCAGCACTCTCTATGTCTCCCAATGTTTGCCCTAAATTAGCAAATACAAAGCTTCCTGGAATAATCCCAATGAACGTACCGATAACATAAGTTCGAGAAGAGATAGGGGTAAAAGCAGGGACTAGATTAATAAGCCAAAAGGGAAAAAGAGGTATCAATCGTAAAAAAAGCAAATAATTAAAGGCATCTTCCTGAAAAGAGTCCATCAATTTGACCGCCTGTTCATTGTCTTGCAACTTCTCTTTTACCCAATCTGCTATTAAATAACGAGCTAGCAAGAAAATCAGCGTTGCACCCAGGGTAGCCGAAATAACAATCAGCAGCGTTCCCATCCAACGCCCAAACAATAAGCCAAGTGCCAGTGAAAGCATCGTTCCTCCAGGCAAACTTAATGCTGTCATGGTGATATAAAGCAACCCACAAGTAAAGTAAAGCAGCCAATAATGCTGATCGGCATAATTAAGCAAAGCCTTACTGTTTTGTTTTAGTGCTTCCAGACTTAACCATTGCTGACCATCCAGCAGAAAGAAAATACTCATGATGATAAAAAACATGACTACCACCAGAAACCTGGTTTGATCTTGAGTTAAATTATATTTCATAAAGCCCACCTGAGATGAAAGACTATAAATGAAGGAAAATATCCAATATCTTAAGAACATTGGGTAAGAACCTAGGCTACCCAAGCATTACATATATTTAACCACCGGGTTTTTTTAACATTTTTCGTACATCGCCAAGATGCATTTCTTCCAGTGAAATCATACGTCGTGCATATTCTTCAAGCATCACATGTTTGCCATTAACAAGTTCTAAAAGATTGTTGTATTCAGATAAAGCCAGCATTTCATGTTCCAGTGACTCAGTAAGTATGTCGCCTATATCATGACGATGAGTTTCTAATAACGAGCCAATCCCCAGTGAGGGATGCCCTCCCAAATGAGTCACTAATTCACCCGCCTCACTCGCATGATTTAATGATTCCGTTGCTTGCCCTTTCATCCAGGAAACAATAGGAATACGGCCAAAGCCAAAGACCATTAAGGAATAGTGCGTATAACGAACCACCCCAGCTAACTCCGCTTCTAAAATTTTATTCAATACTTTAATGACTTCGTCATTATTGATTTCACTGTTACTCATCATAATCTCCTAAAAAGTTTAGTAAAAATAAATCTTTAAAGACGCCCTCTTAAATGAAGTCGGCGATTTACCGTCCAGTGATAAAGCCTTGCAAGCATTGGCCTAATAAAAGGTAAGCCAATTAACCAGGCCACAGGCTTTAACAACGACACTTTTGACATCAACAGAATATACGCATCCATCTCGGAAATAATTCTGTTATTTTCATCTTTAACATGTAACTCAGTTAACGCCTTTACAGGATCTATTCCCAGCTCGGATAAGCTTTGTTCCTGCCCTGTAATATCTATCCAACAAACATTTTCGCCGTCTTTTCCAGCAAGTTTTTCATAGGTCTGTCTATCTTTAACACATTTTGGGCAAGATCCGTCGAAATAAACACAAATTTCACCTTTCCCCTGAGTCATTTTAATAACCTCAAACCTACCTTATACATCAATTAAATCCTAATACCCCATGAGCTCGCCATTTTAAAAAAACCAACCCTGCAATCCCGTCATTCCTGAATGATGACCAGTCAAGCGTGGGCATAAGCCTTAGCAGGAGTTTAGTTCTCTAAAAATGAACCCCAGATAAAAACCTCATGGGTGATCAGCTAATAAATACTAATAACACCTAAAAATAGACAATCATAAAAACGCTATGTTCACTTTAAAAGCTATAGACTTGAACGTATCATCAATTATCGGGTCGTATATTAGGCTTATTTAAATCATTTTTTGTTAATTATATGGCTGATTAATATTCATAAAATTACTTTGCCATGCCCCTTTTCATCCAACAAAAAGGAATAAATTATGTCCAATCATGTATACAAAAAAATCGAGCTCACGGGTTCATCTGACAAGGGTATACAAGAAGCTATCGAAAATGCTGTACTCAAAGCTTCAGAAACGACTGATAACATGCGCTGGTTTGAAGTAATAGAAACCCGTGGTCATATTAATGAAGGAAAAGTTGAGCACTGGCAGGTAACCATAAAAGTTGGCTATACCCTTGAATAACGTAGTTAATTAACATGAAACAGAATAGGAGATAAACATGAACGAAGATAAATTTAATATGGAAATCAGAAAATTCCTAAAACAAGTCGGAGTTACCTCCCAGCGAGAAATTGAACACACTGTTATGAAAGCAGTTGAAGCGGGAAAATTAAGTGGCTCAGAAAGCTTTGAAATCAAAATGACATTAGAAGCGCCTTCTATTAATCTCAATCATTGTGTTAAAGGAAAAATTACAATGGAATAATTGCAATTTATCAATAGACAGGAGAATTAAATGAATCAATTAACCCAAAAAACCTGTGTTGCCTGTAGAGTGGGTGCTCCGCTTGCGACAGAGGAAGAAACTAATGAATTTATGTCTCAATTACCGAATTGGGACATTGTTGAAGAGAATGGCATCAATCGCTTACAACGACTTATCTCTTTTAACAATTTTGTAGATGCCATGGCATTTACACAAAAAGTTGCTGACCTGGCTGAAGATGAAAATCATCATCCGGCGGTTTTAACAGAATGGGGTAAAGTAACTGTTTCCTGGTGGACGCATAAAATAAATGGCTTACACGTTAATGATTTTATTCTGGCGGCTAAAACTGACCAGTTATAAAGTGAGATATTGAGGGAAAATGATGGAAATCACCTTAAACCATACCATTATTGCTTCTATTAATAATGTTGAATCAGCCAAATTTTATCAGAAAATATTCGGCTTTAAATTTATTCAAGAATGGGGACACTTTGCAGTTGTTAAAGTAAATTCAAGCTTAACATTAGATTTTGACACACAAAAAAACTTTTCAAAAAATCATTATGCTTTCAAAGTTAATGAGCAACAGTTTGATGAAATCTTAGCCCGGGTAAAGTCTGATTATATTGGTTTTGGCAGTGGCCCCCGTTCAAGTAATGATGGCAAAATTAATCATAACTATGGTGGTCGAGGCGTTTATTTTGAAGACCCCAATAAACATCTTCTGGAAATAATAACAACAGACTACGTGATTGATTAAAAAACTTTTAAAGGAACATTCTTTTGAACATTAAGAAACCCACATCCTGGATTTGTTTGTTTATCTCAATAACATTAATTTGTATGAGCTTTAATCTGTCAGCAGGAACTAAAATTGCAATCCTTGAGTTTGAACTTAAAGACCTGACACTTGCTCCGCGAATACCTGCTGAAATTAAACGCACAGCATCAATAAAACCATTATTAGAAGCAGAACTTGAATCGGCAGATTATACAATTATTAATATTGACCTAAAAAGTCAGAAGTTTGCAGATGCTGGTGTTGGCTATTTATTTGACCACCATGATGTTGCTGCAAAACTGGGAAAGAAATTTGGGGCAGACTATGTGCTTGTTGGGCGACTTCATAAACCCAGTTTTTTGTTTTCATATTTGATGGGACATTTAATACGGGTTAGAGATGCTAAATTGATAGGTAACTACATTTCTGAAGCCAAAGGGCCAAATATAAAATTAACTATAAAAACTGTTGAAAGCCTCACTGTTAAAATTGATAAAACGCTTGATAACAGCTATACACCGCCGCCTCCCTCCAAAAGATAATATCTATTTTAATTGAATACCTGTTTAGGCCAGTTAAGTGATAGCTAATCCCAACAAATAAGGTTATGTCACTGTTAAGTGTGGGATTTTCTGGCAATAGTCACCATTCTCGAAATCTTTAACTGGGAATCCATCCTCACACATAGATTCCTGCTAAGAGCTGACAGGAATGACGGTTTCTCAGTTCAAGTAATAAATATATTCGGATTGGTAAATACGCTGTCAGCCCCCTCCTCTGAGCTGACAGCGTTAATCTGACTAACTAATTTATTTCCCTATAGAAGCTTTAAGATGAGCCATCGCTTCATTAATATGCTTCGTTGCAATTTCAGCATGATTTATTTTTCCATGCATGACTGCTTCCTTAAGATGATTAACCCCTTTGATCATATGCATATGAGCTTCAGCGTGTTCTTTTTCTGAAGCCTTTGCATGCATCAAAGCTACTTTCGCATGTTGTGTTAAAACCTTGGCATGTCCCATATCACCATGAACACTGCCAACAGCTGCATGCTCAAGTGCTTGAGCAGCATGATGTTCAGCTGCGCCAGCGACGCTAGCTAAAACAAGAGTAACAACTGCAATGATTGATTTAAATATTTTTGAATTCATTTTTTTCTCCAGCTTGTAAGAAATGTTATTAATTCGCAAAATTCATCAATTTCCAACGGGGGTACAGGTTCCTATGACAATCAAAAATACAAATCCTATGATTCCCCTGCGAAGCGTCTAACATTTACAAACACAATAAGCCGTGAATAGTTAGAATTAAATTCTTTGAATTAATAGCCTCGTTCTATCAAGGAGTAAAAAGCCCCTCATTAGGTAGATTGTCATAATTAAATAAAATTCAATTTTTGCTGGTGATAAAACCATCATACGGCTCTTTTTTAACTTACAAAACAAAGGGTTATTTTAGGTGATCGTATAAGATGAGCGGCTTACAGCCTAATGATTAACTTATGCCGACAAAATCCAACATATCTTATCGCTGATAAAATGTGTCAATAAGTGCCATAAGGAACGTAATAGCCTTGTACATTGATTACTCGGATGAATCATTTTTCTCAGTTAACAAACTGGCATCGCCTCCAATAGCAGCTGTATTGATTGCTACGGTTTGTTCACTGCTAAATCGTTGTAAATAATGGGGGCCACCCGCTTTTGGTCCTGTACCTGAAAGCCCCGTTCCGCCAAACGGTTGCACTCCAACAACAGCGGTAATCATATTCCGATTCACATAAACATTTCCGACTTTGCTGTTTTTAACAATAGTATTAATGTTCTGGTTTATTCGGCTGTGTATGCCTAATGTTAATCCATATCCGCTATCATTGATCTGCTCAATCAATTGATCAAGTTCAGCTGGCTGGTATCTGATTAGATGCAAAACAGGCCCAAAGTTTTCCTTTGTCAGTTGGGATAATGCGTTGAGTTCAATCAGCATCGGCGGGAAGTAACAGGCTGGGTCTAAATGCGTAGGCAAGTCCATTTGAAACAGTATATTAGCCTGTTTTTTCATCTCATCACGATGTTCATTTAACTGTCTGACAGCATGCTGACTAATCACTGGTCCAATATCTGAGGCGTAATTTTCAGGATCACCAATCACTAATTGCTGCATAACACCGATTATCTTAGCAATATGCTGGTCAGCAGAATGACAGGGAACAAATAAAACCCGTAACGCTGAACAACGCTGTCCCGCACTATTAAAAGCAGATTGCACGGCATCTTGAACCAGTTGTTCTGTATAAGCTGAGCTGTCAGCAATCATCACATTCTGCCCCCCTGTTTCAGCGATTAACGGAATAATACTCGGCAGTTTGGCCAGTTGCTGATTAATCAATCTTGCAGTCGACAAGGACCCGGTAAAAGCGACACCAGCAATTCGACTATCGGTTAACAGTTGCTGACCTATTCTATTGCCATCACCCGGTAAAAACTGCAACACATCTTGAGGAATACCTGCTTGATATAACAGTTGAATACAGCGCATGGCGGTAAGTGATGTTTGAGAGGCTGGTTTGGCAATAACACAATTACCACTGACTAATGCGGCTGTCACCTGACCGACAAAAATAGCAATAGGAAAATTCCACGGACTAATACAGACAAAGATACCTCTACCATATTGGTAGAGCTGATTGGTTTCACCCGTTGGGCCAGGCAGAGATAAAGGCTGATCAAATAATTCAATAGCCGATTGTGCATAATAACGACAGAAATCGATCGCTTCACGTATTTCTGCCAAAGTATCTTTAATGGTTTTACCTGCTTCATGGATACATAATGAAAGCAGTTCAAGTTTATGTTGTTCTAAAAGGTCAGCCGCTTTTAGCAGGCAGGCCGCACGGTGTTTCACATCTGATAATCGCCAGTATTTAAATGCAGAGGATGCGACATTAAGGGCTTCCTCAACCGTATCCTGATCACTATAAATCACGCTGCCTACCAATAATTTATGATTAGCGGGATTAAAAATGCTATGTTCCGTGCCAGAAATACACATCCCATCAACTAACGGCGCTGCTTGCCAGGTTTGTTTGTTAAAATGTTTTAGCCCTTGTTGTAACTGAGCTAAAGCATCAAAGTCTGCCAGATTGATGCCAGCAGAGTTAATACGTAGTTTTCCATAAAGGTCTTTAGGTAAGCTGATTATAGGTGTCAGTTCTTGTTGATTTTTTAAATGATTAACGGGGTCGGCAATAACCTTTTCAATAGAGATATCCGAATTTTCAAGCTGATTAATAAAAGAAGTATTGGCACCATTTTCAAGCAAACGACGGACTAAATAAGGTAATAAATCCTGGTAGCAGCCTACAGGTGCATATATTCGGCAAGGAATAGCACCATCAGTTTGTTGCAGTATTTGTCTGTATAATTGCTCCCCCATTCCATGTAATCGTTGAAATTCGTAGCCTGGGTGCTTTTTACCTCGTTCTATAATAGCGGCCACCGTCTGCGCATTATGTGTCGCAAACTGCGGGTAAATTTCATTGGGAGATGAAAGCATTAATTTGCTGCAAGCAAGGTAACACACATCCGTGGTCGTTTTATGAGTAAAGACGGGGTAGTCTTTTAGACCATTCACTTGAGCTCGTTTAATTTCACTATCCCAATAAGCCCCTTTAACTAATCGTACCGGAATTTTACAATGTAATGATTTGGCTAAAGCAACTAACCACTGCACGGTACTGAACGCTCTTTTTTGATAAGCTTGTACAGCGATGCCTAATCCCGACCAGCCTTGTAGCGATGCATCAGTTATCACCGTATTAAAAATATCCAGAGACATTTGCAAGCGTTCAGATTCTTCTGCATCAACAGTGACGGTAATATTTGCAGAACGTGCTTTTTTAGCCAACGCTAACAGTTTACGACTAATTTCCTGAACCGCTAGCTTATGTTGTAAGGCTTCATAACGAGGATACAGGGCTGATAACTTAATAGATATTCCTGGATTTTGATAATGACTACCGTGCCTTGCATGCTCAGCTAAATGCTTAATTGCCAGTGCATACGCATTAAAATAACGTTCTGCATCATTTGCTGTTAACGCGGCTTCCCCCAGCATATCAAACGAATACAGGTAGTCAGCTTGTTTTTGGGCCTGACTTAAAGCTTGACCAATGGTTTCTGCAATCACAAATTGATAGGCCAATTGTTGCATGGCTTGTTTTAATGCGGTGCGAATTAACGGTAGACCTATGCGGGCGCTTAGTCGAGAAATAACCAGTTGATCTTTATCCGCTGCCCGTTCAAATGAATTTTCTACTTTAGCGGTTATATCCAGCGCCTGAGTTGCAAAGTTAACTAATAAGGAATCACTCTGCTGCAGATGTTTATACCAGTTTGCCTCGGTTAACTTTTCCTGCAAAAACTGGTTCTGCGTCTGTTGATCAGGAATACGCAATAATGCTTCGGCAATCTCCATTAAAACCAGACCTTCTTCAGAATTAAGCTGGTATTCGTGTAAAAAGGCTTCAACGAGCGTTTGCTGATCTTTTTTGTCTCTGATTGCCGAGACCAATAACTGCGCCTGATGATGGATTGTGACCGAATCATAATCTGCCAAAAATTCTAATAATCGTTTGATCATCTCAGTTTCATTAGCCAGATAATACTGATTAATCGTGTTAGCTAAGTTTTTCATGATAATTGTTATCTCTTATCCACTAAAACCATCTTACTCTGCAGATGATAAAAAATCATCTTCTGGATCTGTTCTTACTCCTAGCGTTAAGCTATTAGGAAGTTATATGCTTAATCTTGTAAATAGGTGATTTGAGGACGCTCTGATTAAGTTGGTTAGAATTTAGCGCAGAAAAAACGGTCGCTACTTTTCATTAAGTGAGGGGGAATAATCGCTCTATTGCGCCGGTCTTGGTGGAAAATAGCGGCCATTTTAGCAAGCTAAAAACAATTGGACTTGATCAGAGCGTCCTTAACAAGGATAGCTATTATTTTTTGGGAGATGACAGGCATAAACAACATAGGCGCGCCATCGCACACCTATTTCAATTATCAAAATAATTACATGGCTCTATACAAACCACAGGTTTATAAAAAACCAGTAAATTCCTGAGTTATTTTTATCGAAGGGGGCTATTGGCCGCGATAGGAACAAGATCAAGAGCAGTCGCGGCCAATAGGCCCCTCCTACAAAAAATCAAATACTATTAAGGCGTTGTAGTATATGACTCTTTAACCTGTGGATTATTAATAGCCATGAATAATTATTGCTTCCACGGCATAATAGGTACAGTAGAAATACTATTCGCAGGGGCTCCATCTACAAGTTTTCGGCTGATTGCAACGTAAACCAAAGTATTTCGTTTAACATCAAATAATCTTGTCACTCGGGTTTGTTTAAAAAATAACGAAGTGTCACTACTAAATGCTATTTCTTGTTGGGGTAATTTGCCTTTAATGATAATAGGCCCTACTTGCCGACAAGCAATTGAGAATTGAGAAGGGTCTTCTGCTAAACCAAAAGCGCCTGTAATTCCGCCTTTTTTAGCCTGACTGATATGACAACTAACGCCTGATATTTTAGGGTCATCAAATGCCTGAATACAAACTTTATGGTTGGCACCAATCAATTTCCATGATGTGGTGATACAGTCAATTTCCTCTGCCTGTGTGGTGTGAACACTCGCCCCTAAAACGATAAAAAATAAGACTAGGTTTTTTTTCATATGATCAACTTGGAAATGGTAATTGGATAATGTGATAGTAGCAGAAGATTCCCCTTGTCGCCCTACTACTGATTTATTCGATATCAGTTTTCGTGATAAAATTTTCATACTACTTATTGAGTAATAGTCATTCTATTGCGCTGATCTTCGTGGAAAATATCGGCTGTTATAGCAAGCTAAAAATAATTAGATTTGATCAAAGGTTGCTTAAAACACCAGCGCTGTAATACCTGATAATGAACACCATCTGCTGTACTGCATGATTCAACCAGACAAAATGACTGTACAGGCCATTCTATAGAAAATGATTTGGCATCTATCAGTTTACTTGCTTTTCTTGCCAGTGTTATATGTGGTTTATAAGGCCTTTCTTCTATTTTAATGCCACATTTCTCAACCTTTCGCTTTAACTCATTGAACAACATTAATAACTGTTTATCATAGTGCTGAGTTAACAAACACAAAATCCGTGGTTTTGACCAAAAAGCCAGTTGATCAAAATATAATTCAAAGGGTTCAGCCTTAATATCACTGACACTTTGTCTGAGTATAAGCTCAGACTCGGCATCGACATTGCCCAAAAAAACCAATGTTACATGTAAATTATCAGATTTAACCTTTTTCAAAGGTGCTGAAGGTATTGAACAATTAAAACTATCTACCTGTTTTCTGACTTTATCACTTGGCCATAATGCAAAAAATAATCTCTTCATAACACAATACCCTTACTAAAAAGTAACACCTGTTAATGGCTAACTTATCGTCAATTTAAGCAACATATTGATTCACTAAGGTCATTGGGTTTCAATCATATTTAATAAACCGTCATTCCTACAGACCCTTAGCAGAAATCTATCTGTGAGGATGGATTCCCGATTAAAGGTTTCGGGAAACCAGTTCAGAATCCCGTATTTCATAAATAATTCGGTCAATTCCTTATCTTGCTCTAGATCAATTTTGGCCAATAGGCTTAATAAACCCGCCTCATAAGGCGATAGTGTCAAGACATTGTTTACAGCTAGATTATAAGCATTAACCTCATCACTTGAGAAGTCGATCAATAATTAATACCAATCCCAATATATTTACACCTGAACTGAGAAGTCGTCATTCCTGCAGGTTCTTAGCAGGAATCTATGTGCGTGCATGGATTCCCGATTAAAGATTTCGGGAATGACGGTTATTAGCGTGATTATTTATTGGGATTGGTATAATATGGTGTCTCCAGAACTCCTTTGATTTATTATTCTTAATGCAGGCCCTCGTGATTGCGTTAATATACTATCGACAAGTGCCGTCGTTTATTCTATTGAGGTGGATGAATCATTGTTTGGAGTAATTGATACGGCACTGGTTTTGCGAATAAAAACCCTTGGATTGTATCGCAACCATAGCGCTTAACAAATTCATATTGAAGTTCTGTTTCGATACCTTCAGCGACAACCTTTAGATTAAGATTGTGTGCCATGGTAATGATACTACGGACGAGGGCTTCGTCGTTTAAATCTCTACCTAAATCACAAATAAATGATCGGTCAATTTTTAAAGTATGTAGCGGTAATTCCTTTAAGCGACTAAGTGACGAATAACCTGTTCCAAAGTCATCAATGCTTAACTCTATGCCATGACTGCAAAGTTTCTCCAGGATTGCACAAACATCATTGCTACCTGGCCCAAACAAGGATTCTGTTATTTCCAATTCGAGATAATTACTAGAAAACCCTGTTCTTTCCAGGCTTTCGGAAATCACCTTATGTAAATCTTCACGGATGAATTGAGCGGGTGAAAAGTTTACCGACAACCGTATTTTTGAATTTACTTTCTTTTGCAGTTCAAAAATTTCTTTGCTGGCTGTTTCCAATACCCATTCGTCAACCCTAGAAATTAGGCCGCATTCTTCTGCTATAGGGATAAATTCAGAAGGTGCAATAGAGCCTTCTTCAGCATCGAACCATCTGACCAGTGCTTCAACCCCGGTTATTTGCAAGGAGTTAGTATCGAATTGTGGCTGGTAATGCACAGTTAATAAATTATTACTTAAAGCATGATGTAATTTATTTTCTAGTTTCAGGCGTCTTGTGGCTTTGATATTCATATCAGTAGAAAAGAATGTAAACTGATTTCGACCCTGGTCTTTAGAACGGTACATCGCAGTATCCGCATTTTTGACTATTAGCTCCGCAAGGTCACCGTCACCTGGAAATAAACTGATGCCAATGCTAGCTGTGACGTGTAGGCTGTACTCTTCAATGGATATAGGGCTAGCTACAATAGCTGTCAGTTTTTTTGCAACTTCAATTGCATCTGTTGTATGTTTTATATTGGGTAATAAAATTGCAAACTCGTCTCCACCAAGACGTGCTAACGTATCACTGTCCCTTAAACAGGTTGAAAAACGTTGTGATACTTCAATTAGCAATTTATCTCCCAGCGCATGACCTAAAGTATCATTAATGACTTTAAACCGATCCAGATCAAGGAACATGACTGCAAGTTTTTGGTTATGACGTTTGGATTGATCTATGGCAAACTGTAAATGATCATCAAAGGTAATCCTGTTACCTAACCCTGTCAAAGTATCATGGTAAGCCTGATGTTTAAGTTGGTGTGTTAGCTCAGTTAATTCCAGAGTTCGAATGTGAACCTTATCTTCCAAATGATTACGTGCTTTGATTAGCTCCTGATCGCGAAGTTGAACCTGATGTAACATATTATTAAAATCATCAACTAAAGTACCGATTTCATCAGCAGAAATCTTTTCAGCACGTTTGCTATAATCTTGAATTTCAGAAATATGGCGTGCGGTTTTAGCAAGCTTTAGTATTGGCCCTGACACTATACGTTGTAAGCGTTTTGTAATAAATAATGTGATAATAAATGAAATAGTCAAAACGCTAAATGCAATTAATAAATGATTGATTTGACGTTTTTGCCAAGCATTATAATCAGAAATTAATAGGATATGTCCCAACGCAACTTCGTCATGAATGATTGGATTAATGATGAATTGATTGCCCTCAAGCTCGCCTGTTTGTAACGAAGGCATTTGAATAGGAATTACTTTATTTTTTCGTTCATAAAAAGCAAATAGTTTACCCTTAGTTGAGTATATGGCTGCTCCGACAATATCAACATCATTTTTCAGTGTCTGCAATGTCTCTGTCGCAGCGTTTTTATCTAAAAATTCTATTGCAGCACTCGTGTTGTAGCTAATAATACTTGCCTGAGCATGTAATCGATCATATTTTACGTGATGTAATGATAACCAGTCATTTAATCCAAAGCCGAGTGACGATAGTAGTAGTGCGCTGCAACTGGTCAATAGCAAAAGATTTGAGAGTTTTTTGCTTATTGATGACTTACCAAAGTTAGATTTCATAAACTACCCCCTCCAACGATGGTTGCAAGCTTTAATAGCTTAGAACTCAGGATCAGTCCTACTTGACGGGATTTGTTTAAATTGATCTGAAACCCAATGCTTGATTTCTTCCTAACCAATGAAATTAAGATGTCTTCAAGTCTAGCTTGAGATAATTCGCTATCAGTTAAATCGGCAATCGTTAGTATTGGCTTGTTGAGGCCGGGTTGTATTTCATCCACAAAGAGATCAAGTGAATCTTTAGTGATATACAAAATATTACAAGAATGACTGTCAGTAAGGGATAGGACAGTACTGACTTGAATAGTCAGTCCTCCTGCTTTTTTACCATGAATAGCACTCATGGCAGGATTGGATAAATTGTTACGATATAGACACAGGGATAATTGCTCTTTTTTTTGATCCTTTGATGGGACAGGCCATGTAGTGTAGCGAATAAAATTCACAATAAATGCAGCTTTAACCCGATCTAGATGATCAGGGGTTTGTGCTAGTACATTGGGTGCTAAAGTCAATTCTGTTATCAGCGTTATAATTAAAACTAAGGGCGCTAAACTGATATTTTTATATGATGATTTTTTAATCAACCCTGATTGCTTAAATACATAGGCTATAAATAAATTCCATTTTTTCAAAAATCAAATCCCCATTTCAACCTTCCCCAAATTTCACGTTCAGTACGTTCGGTATTGTATTGTCCACCAAAATCTGCTGCCGGATCATGAATTTTGCTATCAAATAAATTGTCAACACCGACAGAATATGAAAAGTTATGGTTAAGCTTTCCTGAAGCAAAAATATTAGTCACTAAAAATGCATTAGGGTCATCGTCATCAAAGGCGTTTGTATCTTGACGAGAGTCGTTATAAACCAGGGAAAATCCAAAATGATGGCTAGAAAAAAAGTTATAATCCAACACTAAGCTTCCAGTCCAGTTCGCCAGATAAGGTAATTGTCCAGCCCCTCTTTCCTCTGCATCAAGATACGATCCAGTTAAGCGAGCATCAACATCGTTAAATAACTTGAATTGTACCAACCCTTCAACACCTCGAAGATACCAAGTGTTGTCACTATTTGAAAAATATTCATCGGCTTCATCTGGAGTAGGAGTAACGTGGATGTAGTCGTTGACTTCGTTGTGGAAGAGGGTAACACTCAAACTGGCATTTTTCCATTGATACATGTACCCAAATTCCAGTGATTGAATTCGTTCGGGATCTAGAGCTGGGGCATTAAAATCAGTACCTTCCAGAACTTTCAGGTACTCGCGAAATGTTGGGGCGCGAATACCAGTACCATACATTAATTTTAAAGTGTGATGATTATCAGGAGAGAAAACAAGAGCAGCCCGATAATTGAAGTAACCACCAAACTCTTCGAAATTGTCATAGCGACCATTTAAAGTTAACTCCAACTCTGGAACAATATTCCAAACTTCCTGAGCATAAAAGGCAAAGTCATCGTTACTGGCATCTGGGTCTGACAATAATGAACCTGTTTCTTGAGGGTCAAGAAAACCTCTACTGAAATGGAACTTGCGTTTAAAATCCATGTTGGTTGCTTCTGTATGCACCCAGTTGAAACCAACTGCAAGTATATGGTCATCATAAAAACGTTTAAACCCAGTTATTGTGCTGCCAGCAATAATGGAATTCTGATGCTCTTTATAACCTAGACTTTGGGTTTTCTGTTCAATCTCATGCTCGATGGTATCGTCCCAGGTAAAATACACGTTCGACTGAACTTTACCCTTTTCTAGGTTTCCTGCTTCGTAAGCTGCAGATAAGGTAAGGTTCTCCTCTTCAACAAAAGCATCTTGTGAGGATGGAATGAAAACAAAGGGGGTTTCGTTACGGTAATAATCAGCTGAGACAGTTAAGCCTTCTACAGGTGTCGCTTTAAAAAACAAACTGGAAAATTGTTCATCAAGGGGTTGTAATGTGTTTCTGCCAATAAAGCTTTTACGGTCATCACGAAATGGTGCATCCTGCGATAAATAACTGCCAAACAATTGTATTGATTCGCTGTTATATAGCAAGGTCCCTTTGCCTCGATTGTTACTTCCACCTTCACCAGTTACTTCAATATGATCGGTTTTAGAAAATTCACGGGTTGTAACAGAAATTATTCCACCAAAAGCATTGCTTCCATAAAGGCTGGAAGCTGGACCCATAAGGATTTCTACTTTTTCAATTTTCTCAAGGGGAAAGTTATCACCTAAGGAGAAATGCCCGTAATACGAATGTTGCCGACGGACACCATCAACTAGGAAAACGAGCTTGTCGTTATATAAATTCAGTAAGCCACGAGCCAAAATTGAGCGATGACGTTTACGATATTGATTAACCTGGAATCCAGGTACAAATGCCAGAATGTCATCTAATTTACGTATTCCCATGCGCTCAAAGTCATTACGATCAAAACTATATGCAGTCCCTGGTGCTTTAGCTTGTTTTGTGGGTAGTAAATTAGCGGTACTAAACACTTCCAGTTCCATTAATTCTTGAAGCGATAATAAAGATAGCTCAGTTTCATCGTCCAGATTGTTATCACTCGCATTTGCACTGCTAAAGAAAAGTAATAGCATTGCTATAGCAATCATTAAACTGACTTGGTGAAAAAGTTGAGTGTTTTTTCTGCTATAACCCCTGGCTATGATGTAAGTACACCCTCTAAAAAATGACATATTTATAGCAATAATTTGGATATATCAAAAATCAAAGGGGTAAACTCTGTAATTTGTCTCATAGCAACATTTTAATACATACCCATTGAAATAAAAAGGTTATTTTTGTAGGTAAGGCACCAGCTAACAGCATCCTAAAATACACTATGGATACCTTATAGATTCGCTCGACTTACCATTGCTAATAATATAATAAATCTTTAAACAACAATTTTCAATGATGATTCAAGTTTTACATAAACCCCCCTCAAACTAAAACCAAAAAATCATCGTATGCCTGCTTTTGGCTGTCAAGCGTCCATTAATAGAGCGCTTGATGTTCTTTGCTATTTTAAACTTCTGCTTGCTCTGCTATTTCTAAAGCATCATCAACTTCAATACCCAAATAACGAACTGTACTCTCTAGTTTAATATGGCCTAATAACAATTGTACTGCTCTTAAGTTTTTAGTCCGTCGATAAATTAAAGTCGCTTTAGTTCGACGAAATGAATGGGTGCCATATGCTGATGGATCAAATCCTATTTGCGATACCCATGATTTAACTATTCTTGCATACTGTCTGGTAGAAAGATGTCGAGATCGTTTTGGCCTGCTTTTAAATAGACAATCGTTAGCAGTAAGTTGGACTTTAATTATTAAATTTGAAATGCCTTCTCTAGTTTTTCTGTAATTTTAAACTGGACAGGCTGTTTAGTTTTTTGTTGCATAACCATGGCTCTTTTTGAAACTACACCTCCATGCGCAACATCAAGGACTCTTAGCTTTACCAAATCACAACCTCGCAATTTGCTATCAATAGCTAAATTGAATAATGCAAGACGCGAACACGGTTGGCTAATTGTAATCGAATACGTATTGCCCAAATCTCTTTTAGCTTTAATGGTGGTTTCTACCTAATCAATTTACCTTTATTCCAAGGGCTGTGATTTTGTGGCTTATGTGTAAGAAGATACATAATAGTTCCTTAGTTTGTTGAAAGAAACTTAATTATGTACTTCATTTCAATTGGCGCTTACCGACCCATAGGAGACAGAAAGCTATTTTAACTTTCAATCGATACTGACCCCCATTGATTAAAAGCTTATGTAACTTAGCGGTGTGGAAAATAGCAGACCACGCCGTTATTTTGCATAGGCTCCATTATGCGAGGTTTTATAAATTAATTTTGTGGGTAGTGTCCACTTGTTTTTCTTTTTTCGATAGAAGCTGAAAGACTTTTTATATTATGATTTATTTTATAATCGATTTCATACATCCTATTTAGAATGTCTTCAATAATGTTGATGCTTAGTTTTAGTTTTAGTTCTTGTTTTGTTGCTGTTATTCGTTGATGGACTGCTTTATCACCTAGAAATTTTAACTCGGATAATCCCTCAACAATATTTTCAGGTAAATGCTCTTTTTCTTTAAATATTTTTAGTTTGCCCTTTAGTCCACGGACTTCCGTATCTGTAATACCTTGCTTTTCACATATTATTTCTAAAAGGGTTCTAATGCCAACAGCACACAACATTGGTAGATCAAAATTAAATGCTTTAATTGTTTCAATATAAGTTCTTTCTATATCACTAGGCTTAATAGCTTTTAATATATCGACTGGCTCAGATGGAGATATACGCAAATTTTTAAATGCCTTGGGAATTAATTTTGAGGTTTTCGGTTCAATATTTTTTCTTTTAGGGGAAAAAGTACTTGAGTATACACGCTTATCATTTTTACCAATTAAACTACTATTTGTGTAATTGTCTTCTAAAATTGCTGTATCGCATCCTTTGCAGTACCAAAATTTATAAATGCTTTCCTCAAAAAACTCATAACATTGTTCACCATCAATTTCTTTTATTTCCTCGTATTTTGCTTCGTGAGTACTTTTAAGACAGTGGTTTGTATGGCCTGAACAAATATTACAATAATTTTTTTTATATTCTTTAGAGTCATTCATATTATTTTTTGTTTAATTAACCGTTAATCTTAAAGTGCGTGTAATCGGTAATTATTCGTGGATTTCTAGTACGAGTCCCTTTGATACCCGTACTTTGGTATGGACTTCCATACTCAATGTCTAGTGTAGACCGTTATTCAGGAAACACATCAGGCATGATAGTTGTCAGTTTAAAATCTGGTTATGATGAGTGGGATAACAACCGTAGAATGCAAGCAGGAGCGCGGCGTTTGGGTTGGTTTTAGGCTTTATTGGATATTTCTATAACTTCGCATAATGACTCGTTATGTTAAATCGATTAGTTTGATTTTAAACCACTGTAAAAATGAACAAATGCCTGCTTATGGCTGTAAGAAGCCTCTAATAAATTCATCTACTGACAGTATCATTGTGCCAGCTTTTCTTGTGCAAATTGAATTCAGTTAGCGAGTTACCACGTGGGCGGTTTAGTCCATTGGCTGTTTTGAGTCCGTACAACTTAATTAAGATAAAAAACGTCCTTGTTTATTATTCTCCCTGAGTGACTAGCATTGATTATTCAAAAGTGACTGATCCAACACTTGCGCTGTTGTCTTTGCCAATCGCTATTGCTGCATTGCCTTTATTCATTGACTTGTTAACAACAATACTTTTATTGATTCTTGAGTTTTTAATCGCAACTGAGCCCACGCTTGCTGAATTGCCTCGACCAATAGAAATAGCGGCGTTACCTTTATTCATTGATTTATTAACAATAATACTTTTATTGATTCGGGCGTTCTTCGCTTCTATTGAACCCACGTTAGCAGAGTTATCTTTTCCTATCGCTATTGCCGCATTGCCTTTATTTAGTGATTTATTCACGATGATGCTTTTATTTACTCTAGAGTCCTTAAGCGCGACTGAACCGACGTTTGCTGAATTGTCTTTACCGATGGCAATCGCTGCATTACCTTTGTTCATAGACTTGTTAACGATAATACTTTTATTGACTGTTGATTTAGCCATTGCGTTAAATGAAAGCACTGATGCGATGGTTAATACGGCGACTGATGTTAAAGTTTTCATGATCTTGTACCTTGGTTATTTAGAGGCGTTTTGTTTTTCTTAAAACGTGGGTCTATGATACAAATTCGATGAAAATAAAAATATGAAGTGTTTACCTTCAATTTGTGACTTATTTACCAAGAGAATTATTGAGAATACTTTGTACTTTTAATGTAACTATTCAGTGTCGTTGAATAACTGTAGTTTGTAGAAGTGCCCACCCTCCCCCGGGGTGAATAAAATCATGCTCTTTTCTCTAAAAACAATCAATTATCAATCGCGCCGAAGGCGGATGACCCTACATCATGGGTTTTAATTAATACACTGAATAGTTACATTTTAATTGCATTAAACAGCATCTTTCTTAAAAGTCATGGGAATATAAAACACTGATAATCCTGCAATAATACCGATCATTCCTTCGTATATAGTATCGTTCAACCCAATATACCGCCATAGAAGTGAGACCCCTAAACCAATAAATACTGCGAATAGGCTCCTATTTTGACTGGGTTCTTTGCCTAGACATAAGACAATTAACAAAGGGGCAAAAGCACTGGCTAAACCAGACCAAGCCATAATCACCAAACTAAAAACACTTTGGCTATTAACCAACGCCCAGATTAAAGCGGCTATTGTGATAAAAACAGTACCCACTTTTAGTAAGTGAGTATTTTCAATTTTATGAGGTAATAAATCATGCGTGAGTGCGGCTGAGCAGCTTAATATTAGCGAGTCAGCTGTGGACATGGTGGCAGCAAAAATACCTGCAAGAATCAAACCGACAAAAGCAGGTGACAATAGTTGCTGCGCCATAGTGGGGAGTGCTAATTCGGCATCGAATGTTCCCGTATCTATCAAATAGATACGGGACAATAAGCCTATCGCCGTTGCCATGCTATAAAAAATCAAATACCAGCTGTAATACCATAATCTCGCTTGACGCATTTTGCTAGCATCGTTTAATGCCATAAAACGAACCATTACATGTGGCTGCCCTATGACGGACAAACCTGCAAACATCCAGCTGATAGCAAATAAAATACCCCCCGCTAAGCCTGGCAGAGCTAAATCTTTTGGAAACCAATCCATAAAACCTTCAATAGCACTCATCTGGTCGATCGCATTAGAAACACCACCTAGTGAGCTAATGGCCGTTACCAATAATAAGCCCATAGAAAATATCATGACCACTGATTGCGCCGCATCAGTCCAAATTGATGCGCGAATACCACCAGCAAAACAATACAGCACGACCATGATGCTGCCTAATACGGCCCCAGCCCACAGAGGCCAGTCAAACAGGACATGTAGCGCTTTACTACCCGCGACTAATTGCGCACTGGCATAAGCTAATAAAAAGAGCAGTGAAATAAGCGCAATCGTTCGCTGTAATACCTTATGCCTCTCGCCGTACCAATGGCTTAATATACCCGCATAACTGACTTGGGATGTTGCTTCTGTTGCTTTACGCAAGCGGGCATGTACTAAAGTAGAAGCCAGAAAATCTCCCGCAATCCAGCCTAGCATTAACCATATTGAAGCAAGTCCGGTAGTATAAGTGTAGCCAATAATACCTATAAACATGTAGCCGCTATTATTGGTTGCCACTGCTGACAGACCGACTAAACTGGGTGAAATAGAGGCGCTGGCGAGATAGTAATCTTCCTTGGTATCTTGGCTTTTAAAAAAAGAGCTAACGCCGATAGCGACAAACAGCGCCATAAAACATATAAAACTGATAATCAATTGAGTGCTCCTTGAAGAAAATTCCCTGCCTAGTTATCTAAGGTGAGTCTTGAATAGCAGTGATTGAATTGACGATTTTTCTCACTTGCGGCAAAACCAATAACAGCTATTTTTAGCTGCTTATTGTCTCTCCGGTTAATGCATACGCGCCCTCTGCGTTATGTACTTCTTTACCGTTAAGTGGAGGGTTAAAGACGCAAGCCATCTTCATTTCTGTAAAAGCACGCAGTGTATGCTTATCATGCTGATCCAGTATATAAACTGAACCTGATGTTATCGGGTATTTTTGGCCATCTTCCAAGGTTTCAACCTCACCTTCTCCAGAAATACAATAAACGGATTCCAAATGGTTTTGGTAATGCATTTGAAAATCCGCTCCCGCATAAATTGTGGTGATATGGAAAGAGAATCCCATATTATCCTCTTTTAATAATAAGCGAGTGCTTTCCCAATTACCATCAGGCGATACGATACGGCGCTGCGTTTGCTCCGCTTCTTTGAGCTGTCTAACAATCATAATATTTTATTGAACAAATAGTTCTTAAGAATTAATACCAAAATAATTTTTTTCTTCTGGAATAGAACCTTCCTTAGCGCAAACTTCTTTTATCGCCTGCTCAATAATATCCAGCCCTTTTTTTAAGTTTTCATCACTAATAATGAGTGGACATAGAAACTTAACCACTTGATCATCTGCGCCGCTGGTTTCGATAATCATATTTTGTAGAAAGGCTTTGTGGGTGATTTGTCCTGCTAATTCACTGTTAATACAATTTATTCCCTGAAACATACCGCGTCCACGCGTGCTGAAATTACCTTCTCCATATTGATCAACAATGGTTTCTAGGCGTTTTGATATATACTCACCTTTACGTTTTATTTCCTTAGAAAAGGTATCATCTGACCAATAAGTATCAATAGCGGCTTTCGCGGTAACAAAAGCAAAACTATTGCCTCTAAACGTTCCATTATGCTCACCGGGTTTCCATTGATCTATTTCTGGTTTAATACAGACCATAGCAAAAGGTAGACCGTAACCGCCCAAAGATTTTGATAGCGTCACGATATCAGGATAAAGCCCCGCCTCTTCAAAAGAAAAGAAGGTTCCTGTACGCCCACAGCCCGCCTGAATATCATCAATAATCAATAAAACATCATGTTTTTTACAAGTATGCTGTAGGTTTTTTAACCATTCAAAACTGGCCGCATTAATACCCCCTTCACCCTGAACCGTTTCCACAATAACGGCTGCGGGTAGATCAATACCACTACTAGAATCAGAAAGTACCTTATCTAAATAAGCAATGGTGTCTATCTCTTCACCTAAATAACCATCAAAAGGCATACGGCTTACACCATTAAGGCTCACACCTGCCGCACCACGGTGATGCGAGTTACCCGTTGCCGCTAATGCGCCTAAACTCACACCATGAAAACCATTGGTAAAGGCGATAATATTTTCACGCCCAGTGACATTTCGGGCTAATTTTAGTGCGGCTTCAACTGCATTAGTCCCTGTTGGGCCTGTAAATTGAAGAACATATTCCAAGCCTCTGGGCTTTAATATTTTTTCATTGAAAGTTTCAAGAAACTCACCTTTAGCTTTGGTATGTAAATCTAAGCCATGAGTAATGCCATCGTTATGAATATAGTCGAGTAATTTCCCTTTGAATAGAGGGTTATTATGCCCATAATTTAAAGTACCCGCCCCTGCAAGAAAGTCTAAATATTGAGTGCCTTCTTCATCATAAAGCAGTTCGCCGACGGCTTTATTAAAAACACGTGGAAATGAGCGTGCATAAGACTGCACTTCAGATTCAATTTCTTCAAAAATTTTCATATATACTTTATTTCTTTATTAGGTTGAGTGGTCCAATCTTTACCAACATTTCAGTATCATGAGCATTATCAAGGTGTTTCTCTCGATCAAACATGATTGAACTATGGAGTTCAGTATTTAGCTTACTAGACAGGCCATTGAATAAGGCCCAAGAGGCCTTATTTGATTCAGTAATAGTCGTTTCAAGAGAGCTAATGTCATTACAAAAGGGGCGATCAAGTATGTGTTGTAACATGCGCGTTGCAAGTCCTTGACCACGCGCCTGGGTGCCAACAGCTACCTGCCAAATAAACAAAACATTTGGTCTATCAGGAACAACGTAGGCTGATATAAAGCCTACCACTTCATCTTGAGAAATAGCGGCTACAGAAGTGCTGGAAAAATGACTACATTGCAATAAGTTGCAATATAAGGAATTTGTATCTAAAGGGGGGCATTGGGAAATCAGTTTAAATGCCTTAGATCCGTCTTCTGGTAAAGGTTGACGTAGATTGATAACTAAACTTTTAATAAAAATAACACCCATTTTGTATACTCATCTAATTTTTTATCCCATGGAAAAAATCACCTAAAAGCTGATATTCCAATAGATTAAACTGAATGAGTAAGGTTTAAATCACTTTATGTAAAATATATTATTTAGAGAACTAAACAATATTTTATCACAAAGAGGCTTGAAACACCCTTTGTTCATGAAGTTCCAATATGGATAAGATAGTATGGTTGCCTGATCTATCCAAGCATCATTCTATTTTAAATATTAATACCTCAACCTCAATACACGCTGTCAATTTTTTCTGTTGCGCTATCTAATAACATCTAATATACCAACACATGAAGACCCTAATAATTAGATTAATATTGCTTCTCCACACCCTCTTAATTTCACCTATTACACTCTCTATCACAATTGTCACAAATAACTTATTATTTGTTAAACCTCATACTCCACTGTAATGTCTAATACACAATATAAGAGCCCTATAAATAACTTTCTAGCAACTCTTTAGCCCAATCTGGTAAAGGTTTTTCCGGCTGTATTTTTTGGCCATTACGAATAACAGACACCTGTTCAAATGGACTATCAATTCTGGAGTTATTAAGAATACGAACTTGGTCGCACAGTGGCAATGTTTTTTTATATTTTGTAGTAACCTTGGAATTCTACTAGCCACTTTTTCATCAGGGACATTATGCCCAGCATCCGGTTCAACTCTGCACAAAATCTGCTCCGTTAAACCTACCTCAATGGCTTGAGCCAACTGCGGACTAAAAATCATCACTTCACAGTCTCTAACGCTCCGTCCCCCTGATTTTCAACGTTTAATGGATGAGAGAATACAGTTTCAAAACAGAAACGCCTACCCTCATGCAAAAGTTTAAATCGTATTTCAGTGGCTAGTTTAGCGGCATCATAGCTGTGTTCTTCAAGTGCTTGAGGGTGTAACTCTTTTGCCAAAATATCTGCATTTACACAGGATGACCCTAACGGAGCAAGTTGTGCCCTATAAAAGTGCTTTGTCCTGCACCGTTACCACCCGCCAGAATCCATAACGGCTTAGGTTCAGTCAAGCGCTAAGTCCATAGTCCTGTTTTTTTATTTTCAACCAGACTTACTCCCCAAGATGAATAGAGTTGCAAATAAAGTACTTCAATAATTTTCCAACGATCATTCTCAGCTAAATCGTTAATTACAAATTGAGACGCATAGTAATCATCCTCACCTTCAGCTTCAGCTTCCTTAGTATTATTTGCTTGCCCTCTAAAATGTTTTGTAAATTCATCATTTGGCATATCATAAGCTTGTTCATACAAATGATGCTCTAATTGGTTTAATTGCTTTAGCCAACCTTCAGTGTTCCTTTCTTCACAATTCTCTGTGAACTGCTTGAACTCTTTAACCAGTGCATGCTCAGTTGCACAACCCGATAAAACTGCACTTAATAGTATTGCAAGTATCTTTAAATTTAGACTTTTCATTATTTCTTATTAATTTTAAAAATGGCGGATAAACCAAAATGATCTGACGGAAAGAGTGTTCTCCCTGTTTGAGTTACAAATGAATCATTACCAATGATCTCAATATTTATTGGAGTGAGCATATCCCCTTTAATATAAATTTTATCTAAACGCCGACTCCCTTCTGATGGAAAAGAATTTCTTTTTGCTAAAAAAGATTCATTAGTATTCCAGGTATATCCAGCGTAATCAGCTCTTATTTGCTTCCAAATATCAAAGTAACCCAAGCCAATATGCTGATTTTCTAATTCCCCATCGCCAAAATTAAAGTCCCCTAATAAAATTGACTGATTGCATTTTGCAGTTTGCTGAGTGATTAAATTGAGTTGCTTTATTCTTATCTGCGTATCATCTAGCATACTTTCAAGGTGAACAGTAGCAACACAAACTTTAGCGCCCTCAATTCTATTGACAATAGATAGAGCCCCCCTATTCATGTTTGATGGAAAATCAATATATTGTTGCTGTATAGCTTGAGCTTTTGTTAGCAACAATAAACCACCTTTTACAGAATCAAACCAACCTCTTTCAACAGAAAAGTGATAATCATCAAACCGCCCATCACTCTCTAAGGCCTTAATAAACCAACCCTCAACTTCTTGAAAAGCAATAATATCCGCATTTTTTTCAGCTACAATATCTAATAGCTTAGGTACTCTTTCTTCAGCTGTTGAAGAATCAAACCAAATGTTATAGGTAATAACTGATAGCTGAGTAGCTTGAGTTACTAAACTACTCATAACTAACACAACACTTATTATTACCTTAAGTTTCAACATATAACTTTCTCCCTCCCCTCCCGCTTGTCGGCTTCGCAGTGCTTTCAAAATTAGTAACCGATTGTAAATTTTCAGGCCTATCCCCTCAGCTCTTAAAATAATAAATGGTATCTTTAAAACTCTTGATAGTGACAGCAACATTCGAATGAATTCTTGCATAATTTTCATGTTTAACCTCCTTGTTGAAAAGTGCCAATATGCAATGCAGTCATATTGCACTCTATCCATTTCCCACACTCTCCTTTACATTTATACCCATTACACTTCAAGATGCTTGATTTCTATGTCTCGTCATTCCTGCATGCTCTTAGCAGGAATCCAGTCATACCACTAGATTCCCGATAAAAGACTTCGGGAATGACGGCTTGGGTAATTCCTGCAACTTCAAGTCGTTTGGGTATATATAACGGAGAACCAGAATCCCTTGGGCCTGCATCACAATTATGTAATGCAATAAAACTGCTGAATATATGTTCTTTAATTTCACATCCAGATTTTGAAAGGGTAAGTTGTTTTGTATGTCCATTAAACTCAGGAGAAAAACCGATAATAGACAAATTAAAATTTGATTCGTGGTACTCATTGAAATAGTCTATCCCTGGATAGTTATATCAAAAAAACGATCGGGATTAGCAATAGGACTATCCACCTCAAGAATCACCCAGTAATAGTTGGCATCACTCATATTATAAAGTTTTCTAAGTTCAATATAATGAAAATGAGTGATAGTCTTTAACGCCTCATGATACCCACTGGGCAATTGGTTATATTCAAAATATATAGCCTCCTTTTTGCGGATCTTGTTACTTAATTGTCAACCAAGTTATTCTATGGGTGAATAATGGTCCAGTTTCACATTCTTAATAGGAGAGAAATGTTTAATGTTGCTGGTACAAAGTAACTCATTATGAACTATTGCAGTTGCCGCAATAAGAGCATCACCCATTTCAATACTATGACTTAAAGCGTATT
>Ga0209395_1001186_pt1 | contig 37096 bp, 22 predicted proteins | sample GOMGulsemesocosm_3_FD_184635 | JGI IMG/M metagenome (GOLD analysis project Ga0209395, IMG submission 184635) | Methane-oxidizing microbial communities from mesocosms in the Gulf of Mexico - GOM9D Gulf of Mexico (SPAdes) (version 2) | ecosystem: Environmental > Aquatic > Marine > Cold seeps...
ACACAGATTGTTTGATTAAATTGTTAAAGAGCGTGCCTTTCGGCGAGGTGCGTATAATACGCTAACCTTGAACCTTGTCAACACCTTAATTGAATTAAGATTTTCGACTCAAACTCTAGGAGCTTGTTGGTTCGGACTTGGTAAGTAACTTGCGTTAGTTGCCTTGTCTGTGGGGTCGCATTATAGGGATTAAGCAAAGCATGGCAAGCATTTTTTGGATAAAAACAGGTTATTTTTAACATTAATTTTTATACCGATTTTAACCACAAGTTATCCACAGATATAACTTTGTTACGCACACTTTTATTCCGTATAGTGACTTCTTACTTCACTCAATAAAGGTTAATTATGTTTCCTGTATTACGTGCCTACAAAGGTATCTCTCCAAAAATTGGTAATAATGTTTATATCGACCCTTTTTCTACTGTTATTGGTGATGTGGAGTTAGCAGATGACGTGAGTATTTGGCCTATGTGTGTTTTACGTGGCGACGTACATAATATAAAAGTCGGTGCTCGCACGAATATTCAAGATGGATCTGTACTCCATGTGGCACGTGGAGGTGAAGCGAGTGTAGATGGTTACTCTTGTCATATTGGTGAAGACGTCACTGTTGGGCATAAAGCGATGTTACATGCCTGTCAAATCGGTTCACGTGTTTTAATTGGTATGGGCGCAATCGTTTTAGATAATGTAAAAATCGAAGACGACGTAATTTTAGCAGCTGGCGCATTAGTTCCACCTAACAAGACGCTTCAATCTGGTTTCTTATATGTTGGCTCGCCTGCCAAGCCAGCACGTCCATTAACAGATAAAGAGTTTGCTTTCTTAAAACGCTCAGCTACACATTACGTAAATCTAAAGAATGAGTACTTGGCTGATGTAAATAAACCAGCTTAAATAAAAAAGGCGTGCTTCTAGTAATAGAAGCACGCCTTTTAGCTTGTTACTAATTATTTAGCTATATTAGTTTTTACTCATTTCTTTATGTAATAACATACTTGTTTTGTAATTCAACTCTAGTGCTTTTTCATCACTTGCATGTTGGCTCACAAACATTGCACAGTCTTTTAATACTTTTTCTGGCATCGTCGTTTTACTTTCTGGACTGAAACCAAGTTTCATAAAGAAGTCAGGCATACGCGTTAATACAAATAGACGCTTGATCGCTTGTTTTTCAGCACGCTTAACTAATAGCTCAACCAATGCACTACCTTGGCCACGGCCTTCAAAACCAGGTTCAATACCTACTGAACGAATTTCTGCTAAACCAGTATCATAGACATGCACTGAAGCACAACCTGTTACTTGACCATCGATTTCAGTGACTGCAAATTCTTCAACTGATTTCTCTAAGTCCGCTTTATCCCTTGGTAAGTTTTCACCTTTCTCAGCCCAGTGGTTAACCATTGATGCAATGCGATCGATATCCGTTACACGCGCAGGTCGAATAACAATGCCAGAGGTATCACGCTCTGATAAACGTTTTTCAGCTTCTGTTAATGCAAATTCTACTTGTGTTGGTGATACCCCACCTTGCGCTTGACGTGCAGCCAATGTTGCTTCAAGTGTTAGCGTTGGGTAAACATCATCTTCAATCACTTCTGAGAATTCTTTGAATTCTGCAACCGTTAATTCTTCCAGTGGTACGCCTTTTTCAATGGCAGCAACAACGGCAACACCTACAATATGGTGTGCTTCACGGAACGGAATGCCTTTTGCTACTAAGTAGTCTGCAAGCTCAGTTGCATTTGAGTAACCGCCCTGCGCTGCTTCTTTAGTACGCTCTTCATTTACTTTAAGGTCAGTTAGCGCCATTGAAGCCATTTCTAAACAGTCGCCCCACGTATCTAACGCATCAAACAAACCTTCTTTATCTTCTTGCATATCTTTGTTGTATGCCAACGGCAGTGCTTTTAGTGTCATTAACATACCCGCTAATGAACCAAATACACGACCCGATTTACCACGGATAAGCTCCATTGCATCAGGGTTTTTCTTTTGTGGCATCAGTGAAGAGCCAGAAGTTACTTGATCAGACATTTCGATAAAGTTGGCTTCACCACTGTTATAGAAGATAAGATCTTCAGCCATACGTGATAAATGCACCATTGAAAGTGTTGCACAGCTCATTAACTCAACTACGTGGTCACGATCAGATACTGAATCTAAACTGTTACGTGTTGCGCGTTTAAAACCTAAAGAATGTGCAAGTGCAGTTCTATCCATTGCGTAACCAGTACCAGCAAGTGCCCCACTACCTAGAGGACAAGTATCTAAACGCTCAAGGCAATCTTCTAAACGGCTATGATCTCGCTCTAACATTTCAAGATATGCTAAACACCAGTGAGAAAAAGTCACCGGTTGAGCACGTTGTAAATGTGTGTAACCCGGTAAAACAACAGATTGGTGAACACGTGCTAACTCAATTAGTTTAGCTTCAAGGCTATCAAGGTGAACAATTAACTGTTGCGCTGTTTTTTTACACCACAGTTTTAAATCGGTTGCTACTTGGTCATTACGGCTACGGCCAGTATGTAATTTCTTACCAAGGTCACCAACACGTTGAATAAGTTGAATTTCAACCCATGAATGAATATCTTCAGCATCAGACTGTAATACTTGCTCAGGGTTTGCTTGAACAGAAGCTAATAGCTCGTTTAAGGCACCTTCCAAACGAACTTGTTCATCACTTGTTAAAATATTTACACTTTGTAGCGCTTTTGACCATGCAATTGAGCCAATGATATCTTGCTCCGCAAGGCGGTAATCAAACCGTAATGAGTCATTGAATAATTTAAATTTTACGTCTGCCGCTTGGCTGAAACGTCCGCCCCATAATGCCATCTGTAACTCCATTGCTTTCTATTATTGTAACTATCCAGAGCACCGCTATTTAAAGCATCTTAAGCGCTGAATAGTACTTATGATTAATTTAATCTATTTGTATTGGTTTTCATTTTGCTCAAAACCCATAAAAATAGAAATTCCTGCGCCGTTTACACGAAGCAGGAATTTAATTTCTGTTTATCTGAAATTACTTATTATTCAAGTTACGAATACGGCTTGATAAAGAGTAAAGACGGATGAAACCTTCAGCGTGTTTTTGGTCATAAACGTTGTCATCACCAAATGTAGCAAACTCTTCTGAGTAAAGGCTGTTTGGAGATTGTTTCTTAACAGCAACCGCTTGGCCTTTGTAAAGACGAACAACCACTTCACCGTTTGCGTCTGCAGCTAGTGACTCAGAAGCAGCAAGTAGTGAAGCACATAAAGGAGTGAACCAACGACCGTCATATACTAGGTGAGCAAACTCTTGGCCCACTTGGTCACGCCAGCGGCGAGAAGGTTTGTCATGTACTAGTTCATCAATACCACGTAGTGCAGTTACCATTACAGTACCACCCGGAGTTTCATAACAACCACGAGACTTCATACCAACAGTACGGTTTTCCGTAATATCGATACGACCAACACCATGTTTAGCGGCTTTATCATTTAGAAGCATTAGTGCGTCGTATGGAGAAAGTTCAACACCATCAACCGCAGTTACACGTGCATTTTCAACTTTTAATGTTACGTATTCTGGTTCATTTGGTGCATCTAACGGATCAACCGTTAATGTCCAAACACCTTTACTTGGTTCATTGTTTGGATCTTCAAGCTCGCCACCTTCATGAGAGATGTGCCAAGCGTTTGCATCACGGCTATAGATCTTAGTTGCAGAAGCAGTAGTTTCGATATTACGCTCAGCAAGGTAATCCAATAGGTCTTCACGAGAAACCATGTCCCACTCACGCCAAGGCGCAATAACACGAATTTCTGGGGCAAGGGCAGCAAAACAGCTTTCAAAACGGATTTGGTCGTTACCTTTACCTGTACAACCGTGACAAACTGCATCAGCACCGACTTTAAGTGCCACTTCAATTTGTGCTTTTGCAATGATTGGACGAGCCATTGAAGTACCTAACAGGTAAGTACCTTCGTAAACAGCGCCAGAAGCAATTGTTGGGTAGATGTAATCTGCAACAAACTCTTCTTTAAGGTCAACGATGTGACATTCAGAAGCACCCGATGCGATTGCTTTTTCGTGTAAACCCACTAATTCTTCTTCGCCTTGGCCAACATCAGCACAAAAAGCAATGATTTCACAGTTGTCGTAAGTCTCTTTTAACCATGGAATGATCGCAGAAGTATCTAGACCACCAGAATAAGCGAGAACTACTTTTTTAACTTGGCTCATTGAATATTTCCTTTCTTCAAAAATTTAAAAATCGTTACACAATAACTTGCACTAAATTGTTTTCAAAAAACCTGAAATGACTGGTTATCTTGAAAACAAAGGTGCAAGTAATTTTGAAGCCGATCCTTATTTATTAATTAACGTCAACATAATCGCGTTTTGTATGTGCATTCTATTTTCTGCTTGATCAAAAATCAATGAAGCAGGACCATCCATCACTTCCGAAGTAATATCTAACCCTCGGTGTGCAGGTTGGCAATGTAAAATATGTTTAATACCAGTGTTATCTAATAACGCTTGGTTAATTTGGTATGGCATGAATTTCGCTTTGATTTGCTCAAGCGGCGTATCATCACCCATTGATAACCAAGTATCACCATATACAACATCGTAACCTTTGATGTCTTCAACGCTATTAGTAATATTGATGGTTGCACCTGTTTTAGCTGCAATATCTTGTGCTTGTTTGATGATTTGTGCATCTGGACTATGTCCAATTGGGCAAACTGCCGTTACCGTTGCACCTAAAATAGCACCCGCAATAAACAGAGAATGAGTAACATTGTTACCGTCTCCGATGTAAGCCAGCTTCACTTTAGAAACATCATCGTAGTTTTGCGCAATCGTTAAGAAGTCAGCCATACCTTGGCAAGGATGGTACAAATCACACAAAGAGTTAATCACAGGCACTGTTGAATGTTGTTGCATCTCAACCAATGTTTTATGGTCGTAAACACGTGCAACAATGCAGTCTGCCCAGCGAGAAATATTAGCAGCGAAGTCTTTAACATCTTCACGACTACCCATTGCGCCATTTGCTTGGTCTAGGTAAACAGCGTGACCGCCTAGCTTGTTTACACCAATATCAAAGGTAACACGTGTACGTAAAGATTGTTTTTCGAAAAGCGTAACAACACTTTTACCTGCTAGTGCCTGTGCATATTTAGCAGGGTTCGCTTTTAAGTCTTTACCAAGTGCAATCAAGTCTAATGCTTGTTGCTGAGTCATCTCAAAACCAGTTAACAGATCGTTCATGATTAATTCTCTATTTAATAACTTTTGTTCCCACCGCTTGACCCGCAAGCAGTGATACTAAATTTTCAGGGTTTTTCCAACTTGCTAGCATTACATGACCTAACTGGTCTGCTGCCTGCAATGCCGCTTTTACTTTCACAGCCATGCCATCTTGGATAACATTTTCGGCGATAAGTGTATCAGCTAATTGAGTATTTAACTCAGGAATAACTTGTTTCTGTGCATCCCATACACCATCAACATCAGATAAGAAAACTAACTCTGCATTTAACAGTTCGCAGATAGCAATGGCAGCTTGATCGGCATTTACATTATATAAACGCGCATCTTCACCAATCGCAATAGATGAAATAACCGGTAAAAATCCACCAGCCAATAGGTGGTTAATCAATTCAGGCTTATTCGCAGCACAAATACCCACTGCGCCTAAATCAGGGTCCATCTGCTTTACCGTACAGCTAAAACCATCCGCTAATGACAAACCAACTGCAGAAAGACCCGCTTGTAATGCTTTCGCCATGAGCAGTTTATTTGATGTTCCCGCTAATGCACCGGCAACATAACCAATTTGATCAAATGGCGTAATACGTAAACCATCTTTCTTTTCGCTTTTGATGTTCATTTTACTCAGAACATCTTCAACAATTACACCACCACCGTGTACTAATAGCAGAGGGCGTTGCTCTTTCTCTAAATAAGTTGTTAATGCAGAGAATAGGTTGCTGAGTGCTTGTTCATTTTCAAGTACTGCGCCACCTAATTTAATTAATAAAGGTTGTTTCATTGCTATAAGCTCTTTAATTAGAATGAGGTAGTGATATCAAAACCGAAACGTAAGTTGATGCACTGCATCGCCTGTGACGACGCACCTTTTAATAGGTTATCAATTGCACTAAACACCACTAGATCTTCACCTTCAACGGCCCAACCTAAATCGCAATATGGTGTACCCACTACGTTTTTAAGTGCAGGGAAAGTTCCCTCCATTAAACGAACGATTGGCTTACCTGCATAGGCATTTTGGTAAGCTTGATTTACTTGCTCAGCAGTTACGCCCTCTTTTAAAACAACATTAATGCTGGCTAAAATACCACGCTTGAAACTGCCTAAATGTGGCGTGAATACAACAGGCAGACCTAAATGCTGATCAATCTCAGGTTTGTGACGATGGGTAAATACACCATATGGTTGTAAGCTAACTTCACAGAAGCTGCTTGCAACACTCGCTTTACGCCCAGCACCGCTTACGCCACTTGTTGCATTAATCGTTGGTTTACACCCACCTTTAATAAGACCAGCTTCAGCTAATGGTTTTAGCGCTGTTAATGATGCGGTTGTGTAACAACCAGGGACAGCAATAAGATCTGTATTTTTAACTGCTTCATGGTTCCACTCAGCAAGGCCATAAACCGCTTTTTCTAGCAGCTCAGGGTATTGATGTGTAAAGCCATAGAATTTTTCATAGAAACCAGCTGATTGCACACGGAATGCACCAGAAAGATCAAAAACAACGGTATCTTCAGCTAAGAATAACGGTGCGAGATTATGGCTCACTTCATGCGCGGTTGCCAAAATAACGATATCAATACCTTCGCAAGCGGCTTTAATTCCACTGTTGCCTAAAGGCTGTAGAGGAAGGTCAACAACACCCACTAAGTTGCCGTATAAAGCAGATAATTTTTTACCTTTATCTAAGCTACCTTCAGAAACATATAAACCAGCCAACTCAATTTCTGGATGACGCGTTATAAATTGTGCTAACTCTGCACCAGTGTAACCACTTGCGCCAACAACGATCGCTTTTAACATAAATAAAGTCCTATTTGAAAATAGTTAAAATTTAGAAGGCGGTATTATAGAAAAAAGTAACAGATAAGGAAACGCCTAAAGGAGGCTATTGTAATTTCAAATGATTATTTATGCAAGAAATGTGAATAATTATTTAATTACACAAAAGGGTAAACTTCGGCCCCCTTTGTCGTATAGATTAATCTGCATACTGTGCTTTTATTTCCAGTAACTTAGGCAGACAAGCTTTAAACTTTGGGACTAAACTTGGATCGAAGTGCTTACCCGCTTCTGACTCAATGAGCGCCATAGTCTTTTCAACTGTCCACGCTTTTTTGTAAGGCCGCTCAGAAGTTAATGCATCAAATACATCCGCAATCGCAACAATACGTGCGCTTAATGGAATATCCTCACCACTTGTGCCATTGGGGTAACCACTACCATCCCATTTTTCATGATGATATTGAACAACTTCTAACGCCAAAGAGAGCAAATCAGATTCATGTACCCCTAAAATTTCTACACCGTATTTGACGTGTTTTTGCATAGTAGCCCACTCACCGGCATCTAATTTACCAGGCTTTAACAACACTTCGTCAGGAACACCTATTTTACCAATATCGTGCATAGGTGCGGCATTGCGTAATAACTCAGACCAATTGTTATTACCGGTAAAGTTTTTGGCTAAATAATAGGAGTACAAACTCATACGTACTACATGCATGCCTGTTTCGTTATCTTTAAATTCGGCGGCTCGGCCTAAACTTTGGATGATTTCCATACGTGTCTTTTCTAAGTCAGCCGTTTTTTCTTGAACAAGGCTCATAAGGTGAGACTTTTGGTCAGCGAGCTTTAAGTGAGCACTTACCCTAGCCAGCACAAGAGGAGAGCTAAAAGGTTTACTTATAAAATCTACAGCACCTAAATCAAAGCCTTTTTTCTCATCAGAGGTTTCACTGTTTACCCCAACAAAAACAATAGGTATTTCAGAAGTATCAGGCAACGATTTTAGATATTTACAAACAGCATAACCATCTAAATCAGGCAACATAGTATCCATAAGAATAAGATCGATTTCTTCTTCTGCACAGGCAATTTTTATCGCAACATTACCATTAATAGCGACCTTCACTTTATAATAAGGCCGTAAAATATCACTCAAAGCATGAATATTATCTGGGTTACCATCTACCACTAAAACGGTCTGTTTTTCGATCATCTCATCCAAGTCAATCATGCATTGTTCCTGTTTTCGTAACTTATTATCTACTTGTCCATTAGTGGTCGCAAAATAACAACGGATCCATAAAGCTTGCTAACAGCATTTGGGGTTGTTGTGCAAAGGAGATATTTAATAGGGTAAATGCAAACTCTTGTACCCCTGTATCAAAATCATTAACGATCTTTATTCAATTGAGTTTAATCCAGATTTCAGATCCTTTAATGAGCTAAAATTTTCTACCTCTTGCTCTGCTAACAAGGCACGCATAGAAGTTACTTATTCAAAGCAAGTAGCCCCTCTAAAGTAAAGTATAAGTTACTTTTTGCTAAAAAGTCATATTTCAGGCCATCGTTACATGCGGGCAGCGACATATCAAACACTGAAGAACAAACCCTTTTGTGTTACAAAAAAGACAATAACGATACAATGAAATTATATTTCAAAGCCCTTCTTAGAACGAACGTAATTATTGTTTTGGCACTTTACTAGCAACATATCAATTTAGACTTACACTTAATAAAACTGCATTTAAAATTAAGGTATAGCTATGCTTATTAAACATAAATTGGCCATCAATACTGCAACTGTAATGATCAGTATGTTGGTCATGTTGTTTCTGGTTCTCTTCTCTTCATCTTCCCTACAAAAAGATATCACGCTTGCTCAAGACCTTGGCAAAGTAGAGGCAGACATTTTGCAACTAAGACGTAATGAAAAAGACTTTCTAGCTCGCAAGCAACTAAAATACTTAGATAAGTTCAACGCTAATATCACACTACTCAATACCGACCTTAACCATTTATCTTCCGATTTAGAAGAGATAGGGTTAGAGCAACAAGAAGCGCAACAACTAAAAGAAATCCTAAAGCAATATAAGACCCATTTTGAAGCAATTGTAAATACACAGGAGAAAATTGGTTTAACGCCTAAAACGGGTTTGTATGGCGCATTAAGAAAAGCGGTCCATGACGTTGAGTCAGCATTAGGAGAAGATGACTTTCAAGCAGTGAGTATGATGCTACGTTTACGTCGTAATGAAAAAGATTTCATGTTACGACTTGATGAGAAATATGTAAAAAAATTCCAAGCTAACCATGAAAAGTTTAATGATGTACTTAAAAATAGTTACTTAAAAGAGAATAAGAAAGATGAAATTAATAAGGCGATGAAAAACTATAGCAATGCTTTTATGGATTTAATAAAGGAACAAAAACACTTAGGCTTGGACTCGAATAGTGGCTTGCAAAAAGTGATGCGTGCAACCATACATCAGGTTGATGAAACCTTAGAAAGTTTAACGACTAAAACAACAAAATCGGTGCACGACTACGTTACCTCAATTAATCAACTGACCTATACTGTTTTTGCTATCTCAATCTCAATTGCCAGCTTAATTGCTTGGTTTATTAGTCGTGGTATCACTTCCAGTATTGTACATATTAAAGAATCAATGATTGAGGTAGCTGATACGAACAACCTAACCATTTTAGTTAAATCAAAAAGTAAAGATGAGCTCTCTGATATGGCGGAAGCGTTCAACCATATGCTCAGTAATTTCCAACACCTTATTGTATCTGTTAAACAATCCGTTGGAAGCGTTGACCAAGCAACAAACTCCTTAACACACAATATTCACCAAGCAATTAGCGGTGTTGAATCTCAGATGCAGGAAACCGATATGGTAGCAACTGCAGTAACAGAAATGGTTGCTACAATTGAAGAAATAGCCAGTAATACTAACGATGCAGCCGAGAAAGCAGAGCAAACCAATAAAAATGCAGATAAAGGCAAAAGTGGTGTTGAAGCAACTATTGCCCAAATTTCAGTACTCTCTAACAAACTAACTGAATCAGAATCGGTGGTCAGCCAACTAGCCGAAGATAGTATTACTATCGGCAGTGTTTTAGATGTTATTCGTGGCATTGCAGAGCAAACAAACTTATTAGCATTAAACGCGGCTATTGAAGCTGCACGAGCAGGAGAGCAAGGTCGAGGCTTTGCAGTAGTTGCCGATGAAGTGCGCACACTAGCGAGCCGCACACAAGAGTCCACTAAAGAGATAGAAAACATTATCAGTACGCTACAAAGTCGCACCACTAATATTGTGACATTAATGGCAGAGTGTCGTGACGAGGGGCAAGAAAGCAGTAATCAAGCCGGTCAAGCAGGTGAGCTATTAGAGCAGATAAACAATGATGTACTGAGCATTATGGATATGAATTCCGCAATTGCGACGGCAATTCAAGAACAAACCGCAGTAGCAACAGAAGTTAACCGTCATGTAGTCTCAATTCGAGATGTTGCAGAGCAAACGAGTGAGTCATCGGGACAAAATAACCAGATGAGTGAGGAACTCGCCCAACAAGCAACCGTTTTAGCCAATGAGATAAGTCGCTTTAAGGTCTAAGTTACCACTCAAAAAATATTAAAGCACCTCTATTTCAGGGAGGTGCACTATCACACGCATACAAAACATAAAATACAAAGCATAAAATACAAAACATAAAATACAAAACACCCCAAAAATCTTACGAAATTATTTTAATGCAGTAAAAAATAGATAATTTCTAAGCTGTGAAGTGGCAGCTTTGTTATTTGTTATTACAATTTTTCACACTCATATGAATAATTTACTTAGGATGACAAATAATGCTCATAAAGCACAAACTAATAGCAAACACTGCGGTTTCAATACTTAGTATGCTGGCGATGTTGCTTCTATTAAAGCTAAGCTCAGAATCCTTACAAAAAGATATTACTCTTTCACAGAACATTGGCAAAATTGAAGCTGATTTACTGCAACTTAGAGTTTATGAAAAGAATTTCCAGTCTCATAAACAACTCGAAAGTGTAGGACTTTTTCAATCCACAATGGACAAGCTAAACAGCTCACTAAAAAGTGTTGATCTACAGCTTAAAAATATGGGGATACCACTTAGTGAAGTTGAGCAATTAAATCGTGTGTTAACTGAATATAAACAACATTTTGGTAACTTTGTTGAAACACAAAAACGGATTGGCTTGCACCCTAAAGATGCACTCTATGGAAAACTCACCAAGGCGGTGCGTTATGCAGAGATACGTGTTGGTCGACGTGACTATCAAGCATTAAGCCTAATACTGCAGCTACGCCGAAACGAGAAAGATTTTTTACTATTAAAAGACAAAAAACAGATCCGAAAATTTCAACGTAACTTTGTTTCATTAGAAAAACATATTACAAAAAGTGATCTATCAGAGGTACATAAAACAGCGATTTCCAGTGCTCTTAAAGACTACAAAAAGGCTTTTTTAGCACTTGCGGACGAGCAAAAAACACTCGGGTTAAGTCTTGATAGAGGCCTGCAAAAAGCGATGAAAGAAAGTGCACAACAAGTCAAAACTATTCAAGCAAGCTTAGTTTCTAAAACAGATTCTGCCGTAGTAGATTATATGGCATCAATGAAACGTCTCACCTATGGATTATTTTCTATCGCACTACTACTCTCTATTGCGATAGGCTGGTTTGTTATTCGAAGCATAATGAACGGTATCTTATATATCAAAAACTCAATCGTAGAAGTCGCAGAGAATAACGATTTAACGATTGAAGTTTCAACAAAGAGTAAAGATGAACTTGCTGAAATGGCAAAAGCTTTTAATCATATGATACATAATCTACGTCATCTTATTGGCTCGGTAAATCAATCTGTAGAAAGCGTAAACCAAGCAACAAATACACTCGCGGCTAATATAGAAACCTCTAACCAAGGTGTGACCTCCCAGTTAGAAGAGACAGATATGGTTGCAACCGCCGTGACAGAGATGGTGGCAACCATTGAAGAGATTGCAAGTAATACTAATGACGCAGCCAGCAAAGCAGAGCAAACAAACCTAAATGCAGCCAAAGGCAAACACGGTGTTGAGGCAACCATCCAGCAAATTAGCTTATTGTCGACTAAACTAAGTGAATCGGAAGCGGTGATTAACCTACTAGCAGAAGATAGTGTAACTATCGGCAGTGTTTTAGACGTTATTCGAGGTATTGCCGAACAAACTAATTTACTCGCCCTGAATGCAGCGATTGAAGCCGCACGCGCAGGAGAACAAGGTCGAGGTTTTGCGGTAGTTGCCGATGAAGTTCGCACACTAGCAAGTCGTACTCAGGAATCCACCAAAGAGATTGAAAGCATTATTAGTTCTTTGCAGTCTCGTACTACCAATATTGTCAGCGTAATGACGGAGTGTCGAGATGAAGGCCAAGAGAGTAGCAACCAAGCAGCAGAAGCTGGGCGTATGTTAGAAGAGATTAATAATGATGTGGTGATGATAATGGATATGAACACCGCTATTGCCACTGCAATTCAAGAGCAAAGCGCCGTAGCGAGTGAAGTTAATCGCCACGTAGTTTCTATTCGAGACGTTGCCGAGGTTGCAAATGAATCAGCATCACAAAACAAAGTGATGAGTGATGAACTTTCTTCTCAAGGTAAAGCTTTAAACAACGAGATCAGCCGCTTTATCGTTTAGGCATGATATATGCTTATTGAATGGTGATATAGACACCTTTTTTGTGGGGCTTAATCACAAAAGAAAGTTAAACGAAGTTATTTTCTAGCTGGCTACCAAATAGCAACATAAGCTATAAACAGCTATCTATTATATAAATAAAGGTTATTTCCTGGCTGGCTGCCAAATAGCAACATAAGCTATAAACAGCTATCTGTTATATGAATGCAAAAAAGGATTTGGGTACACTACCATGCTAATAAAACATAAATTAATCGCTAACACAGTCATCTCGGTCGCTAGTATGCTAGCGATGTTGCTATTGTTAAATTTTTCTTCATCATCACTAAAAAAAGATATTTCCCTTGCCCAAGATATTGGTGCCATTGAATCAGGTATCTTGCAACTCAGGCATTATGAAAAAAACTTTATTGCCCAGAAAAAACTCACTGATGTTGATGATTTTAATGCGCAAGATAGTAAGTTACAAACCCAGCTTGTTAACGTAGAAAAAACCTTAAAATCGATGGATATGTCAACCAATGAGGTTGCTACATTAACAACAGCACTTGGCAATTATCGCCAACAATTTAATACGCTTGTTGAATCACAAAAAAGTATCGGTTTAACAACTAAAAATGGATTATATGGCACATTAACTAAATCGGTAAAGCAGGTAGAGCGCTCTATTGGTAAGTCTGATTTTGAGATGCTCAGCTTAACACTACAACTGCGTCGCTACGAAAAAGACTTTTTAATGGACTTTAACCGTTCACATATCAGAAAATATGAACGTGTTTATAAAAAGCTGATTGCGGGTGTTGAGGGGAGTAGTCTGTCAATTGGTAAAAAAACAGCGGTTAACTACTCACTACCTAAATATAAAAAAGCATTTCTTGATTTAGCAAAAGAACAAAAAATATTTGGTTACGATGCGCAAAGTGGATTACGTAAAGCATTACTCGATAGCTCAGCTATGGTCATTCAACAACAGACTGCATTAAAGGTTAAAACCGATAAAGCCATTGAAAACTATATTGAGTCAATCAGCAACGTAACCTATTTACTTTTTGCTATTGCTTTAATACTTTCTATTGTCATTGGTACAGTGGTTAGCCGTAGTATTATGAATGGTATCCTGTTTATTAAAAACTCTATTGTTCAGATTGCAGAAACCAACGATTTGACGATTGTAGTTTCCACCAAAAACAATGATGAACTTGCAGAAATGGCAAGTGCATTTAATGGCATGATAAAAAACTTTCATGCGCTTATTATCTCTACACAAGAATCAGCGAATAACGTGAACCATGCAGCAGGTACGCTAACATCAAATATCCACCAAGCAAACGAAGGTGTGCAAGCACAAATGCAAGAAACAGATATGGTGGCGACGGCAGTGACAGAGATGGTTGCAACCATCGAAGAGATTGCGAGTAATACGACAGATGCGGCGGACAAAGCAGAGCAAACTAACCAGAATGCAGCCATTGGTAAACAGGGTGTGGACGCGACTATTCAACAAATCAATATATTGTCTGACAAGCTGGTTGAATCTGAAGAGGTGGTGATTAACCTTTCTAAGGACAGTGAAACAATTGGTAGTGTGTTAGATGTAATCCGTGGCATTGCAGAGCAAACAAACTTACTGGCACTAAATGCAGCCATTGAAGCCGCTCGCGCTGGTGAACAGGGTAGAGGTTTTGCGGTTGTAGCCGATGAAGTACGCACCCTTGCAAGTCGAACTCAAGAGTCTACCAAAGAGATTGAAAATATTATCAGTTCACTACAAAACCGCACTAAAAATATTGTGTCACTAATGACCGAGTGTCGTGATGAGGGCAAAGAGAGCGCAGACCAAGCAAATCAAGCAGGACAAATGTTAGAGCAGATCAATCAAGATATCGTTAGTATTATGGATATGAACACCGCAATTGCGACTGCGATTCAAGAACAAAGCTCTGTTGCTTCAGAAGTAAATAAGCATGTTGTTTCAATTCGAGATGTAGCAGAAAACTCTGGAGAGACATCGCAGCAAAATGATGAGATGAGCACAGAACTTGAAGACCAAGCGAATAAGCTAATCTCCGAAGTAAGTAAATTCACCGTTTAATTAACTCTTTGAGCTAAACTAAAAGCCTTAAGTTTTTACTTAAGGCTTTTTTTTGTTTAAATTAAACACTCTTGAATATTATTTAAAGGCCACCTATGTCACTGCCAACTTTTCTTAACTTATATAGAGATCTTATTGCGCTTCCCTCTATTAGCTCAACAGACACATCATGGGATCAAAGTAACTTAACCGTAATCAACCAACTGGCAACATGGTTAGAAGAGCTTGGCTTTAGCAATGAGATAACTGAAGTGCCAAACGTAGCAGGTAAATATAACTTAATTTCTACCTATGGCAGTGGTGATGGTGGCTTATTATTAGCAGGTCATACTGATACTGTTCCCTATGATGAAGCGGGGTGGGAAACCGATCCATTCACCGTCGTTGAAAAAAATAACCGCCTATATGGCCTTGGTACCATAGACATGAAAGGTTTCTTCGCTTTTGTTATTGAAGTGTTAAAAAACACTGATTTGACTAAACTCGACAAACCATTGCGTATTTTAGCAACCGCCGACGAAGAGACAACCATGTCAGGCGCACAGGCAATTGCGACACAAAAATCAATCAAACCCGATTATGCCATTATTGGAGAGCCTACAGGCATGGTGCCCGTTGTCATGCATAAAGGTCATATGTCTGAGGGCATTCGTATTACCGGCCACAGCGGCCATAGCTCAGATCCAGAAAAAGGCTTGAATGCCATTGAGATAATGCACCTAGTTATCGGTGAGTTAAAAAAAGTACAGCAAACATTCAAAGACAAATACCATAATGAGCATTTTGCAGTTCCCTACCCAACCCTTAATTTTGGTGCCATTAATGGCGGTGATAGTCCAAATCGAATTTGTGGATGTTGTGATCTACACATTGATATGCGCCCTATTCCAGGTATAAGTACTAACGAGTTATTTATCACGGTTAAAAACTCATTAAGTGAAATCGAAAAACGCTACCCAAATTGTGTTGATATACATCACCTACATGAGCCAATTCCACCGTACCAGTGCCCGCAACATTCTGATTTAATAAACCAAACTGAAATATATACGGGCAATAAAGCGCAGAGTGCAAATTACTGCACAGAAGCCCCTTTTATTGAGCAATTAGGTTGCGATACGATTGTATTAGGACCAGGCCATATCGCTCAGGCACATCAACCTAACGAATATTTAGATCTATCATTTGTAAAACCAACACAAGAAGTTATCAATAAATTGATCCAGCGCTATTGTGTAATTTAATTACAGGTATATTCGTTTAAAGTATAAGCAATACACGAGTGATGTTTGACTGTTACCGCTTTTGTGGTAATTTATCCCCCTTATTACAGATTTAAATGTAATTTTATTACAGATAGAGAGGTTTATATGACAGAGCAATACGCAAATTTACGTGGTAATGTGAGTTTATTAGGGCAATTATTAGGCAAAAGCATTGGTGAGCATCTAGGTGCTGAGTTCCTTGATAAAATTGAATCAATTCGCCAACTTTCCAAAGCTTCTCGCGCAGGTAATGAGAAAGATGGGGAAACTCTAATAACCGTATTAGCAAACCTCTCTGATGATGAATTAGTGCCTGTTGCACGTGCATTTACACATTTCCTAAATCTGGCAAACATTGCAGAGCAGTTCCATGCTATATCTCGGCACTGTGATAGTGGTGTTTGCGCTCCCGATCCAATGAGTGAGCTGATAGGCAAATTAAAAAATTCAGATATATCAGAAGAGAGCATGCAAGAAGCGATCAACGAGTTATCAATGGATATGGTATTAACAGCCCACCCAACAGAGGTAACGCGCCGCACACTGATCCATAAACATACCGCAATCAACGAATGTTTAAGCTTACTAGAGATCTCTGATACCTCTGACAAAGAACGAAATCAACTGTTAGATCGCCTTGAGCAACTGATCACACAAGCATGGCACACTAATGATATTCGTAAAAACCGTCCAACACCTGTAGATGAAGCTAAATGGGGCTTTGCTGTTATTGAAAACAGCCTTTGGGAAGCTGTCCCCCTTTATGTGCGAGAACTAGATGCAAAACTCCAGGATGGTTTAGGTTTATCATTACCAAGTGATGCTTCTCCTATCAAATTTACGTCGTGGATGGGTGGAGACCGGGATGGTAATCCATTTGTTACCGCAAAAGTAACACAAGAAGTACTATTAACCAGTCGCTGGATGGCTGTTAGCCTGTACCTTCAAGATATTAAACAGCTAACTGAAGAGTTATCAATGGGCAACTGTGATGAGCAGTTACGCGAAGTGGTTGGTGATGCTGATGAACCATACCGTGCAATTCTTCGTAAGTTGCGTTGTGAATTAAAAGAGACACTAACGTCTCTTAGCGCAACACTACAAAATCAAAAAAGTGATGCGCAAGATTTAATCACTCGCACTGAACAGTTAAAAGCGCCGTTAGAGCTTTGTTATAACTCTCTCAAAGCCTGTGGCATGCACTCGATTGCTAACGGACTGATTTTAGATATTTTACGTCGCGTCGCTTGTTTCGGAGTTAACTTAGTAAAATTGGATATTCGCCAAGATGGTGAACGTCACGGTGATACACTTTCTGAACTAACACGCTACCTAGGCATTGGTGATTACAATGCATGGAGCGAAGCTGACAAGCAAGCATTCCTACTGCAAGAGTTAAACAGTAAACGCCCACTTATCCCTACTGCATGGCAGCCATCTGCAGAGGTGCAGGAAGTCCTAGATACCTGTAAAGTTGTTGCACAAACCGATGAGCAAGCTTTGGGCATCTACATCATCTCGATGGCACGCCAAGCTTCAGACGTACTTTCAGTACAACTGTTATTAAAAGAAGCAGGCTGTCCATTCCGTATTCCGGTTGCACCACTATTTGAAACACTGGACGACCTAAATAACGCAAAAGAGGTAATGCAACGTCTATTTGCTGTTGATTGGTACCGTGGTTACATCAACGGCGTTCAACACGTGATGATCGGTTATTCAGATTCAGCAAAAGATGCGGGTGTAATGGCGGCTAACTGGGGCCAATACCAAGCACAAGAAGCGCTAGTTCAAATCAGCGAAGAGAACGACATTCAGTTAGTACTATTCCATGGTCGTGGCGGTACAATTGGCCGTGGTGGTGCTCCAGCACACCAAGCACTGCTTTCACAACCTCCCGGTTCCTTGAAAGGTGGACTACGTGTAACGGAACAGGGTGAGATGATCCGCTTTAAGTTTGGGTTACCAAAAGTTGCACTACAAAGTTTGAACTTGTATACCGCTGCAATATTAGAAGCAAACTTACTGCCACCACCAGCGCCTAAGCAAGAATGGCGCGATTTGATGGACCAGTTTGCAGAGCAATCTTGCCAAGAGTACCGTCACTTCATTCGCGAAGAGCCTGATTTTGTTCCCTACTTCCGTAGTGTGACACCTGAATTAGAGCTAGGGAAATTAGCCTTAGGTAGTCGTCCAGCTAAACGTAAACCAAACGGTGGTGTTGAAAGCTTGCGTGCTATTCCATGGATATTTGCATGGAGCCAAAACCGCTTAATGTTACCAGCATGGTTAGGCGCAGGTACTTCACTAAAAACATTATTAGATGAAGGTAAAAAAGAGCTATTGCAGGAGATGTACTGCAACTGGCCTTTCTTCCATACGCGTTTAGAGATGTTTGAGATGGTGTTCCTAAAAGCGGATGAGGAGCTGACTAAGTTCTACGAAGAGCGTCTTGTGCCAAAAGAGTTATGGCCACTTGGTGAGCGCTTACGTGAAAACCTAACGCTTACTCGTGATACAGTACTAGAAACAATCCCTGATCATAAGCTAATGCAAGAACAACCGTGGATTAAAGAGTCTATCTCGCTACGTAACCCATATGTTGATCCATTAAACATGTTACAAGCAGAGCTTCTTTCTCGCTCACGTAAAAATGGTGACGAAATATGCCCGGTTATTGACCAAGCATTAATGGTAACTATTGCCGGTATTGCAGCAGGACTTCGTAATACCGGTTAATATTTAACCTGTCTATTCTCGCTCAGCAGCCAAGCTGTTGAGCGAGTCACGAATAATAGAATAAAATACAAGCTAATATTTACAGACAATTTATAGTTCCTTTATAATACAATTAACTATATTTTCAGTTTGGATCACCAGTGTTATCTCGCCTTCTTTTATTATGTACGATACTTTTCTCACCAGCTACTTTTGCAAGCAATCATGAGCCTCAACAAGATAGCGTCTTTGTTTATTATAAGCAGTGGGCCATTTACGGTCCTAACTACCATATTCGTGACATCCCCTTCCAACAAACCTCCCATATCGTGTATCAAAGTGCAGATATTGATGAGGAGTTTAATGTTGTTGTTAGTGATGAATATGCTGATATTAACCATAGTTATCCCGATAGCGATCCTAAAGAGGATACATTTCAAGGTAGCCTTGGTGAGTTATACAAAGCAAAGCAAAAATTCCCACACTTACAAACTATCATCTCTATAGGTGGATGGGGTCGCTCTGATCACTATTCAGATATAGCCGCTTCTTCTGATGCCCGTAATTACTTTGCGCTCTCAGCATTAAAATTTATCCGCACCTATCAGCTTGATGGTATTGAGATTGACTGGCCTGCACCAATTAAAGGTGCTAGTCGATCTGATGATCCTGAAAATCTAAATCTATTACTTGAAGAACTACGTGAAGTACTTGATATCGCCAGTATGCAGGATAAAAAGCATTACACATTAATGATCACCCCTTCAGCTAAACCAAGCTTTCAAGGGCACTGGAATATGAATGATGCGCAACAATACTTAGATTATTTTAGCGTGCCAACAAACTACATTCATGGCTATTGGGAGAAAAATAGTAACCATCTTGCCCCATTAACGATCAGTGCAAATACCCAACAACGCTTACTTGAACAAAAAATGGAGGTCGGCAGCTTTGATTCCATTTTAGGAAAATATAAAAAGCAGAATATAGATACAAAAAAAATTGTATTGAACATATCTTCTTTTGCAACGGGTTGGAATGGTGTAGAAAACAACAACAATGGCTTATATCAAAAGGCAAAAAAAGTATCCTGGGGAAGTTGGGACTCGGCCAATAGTGGTCGTACAGGCGTTTATACGCAAGATTACCTAGAAGGCTTTAAAAGCTCTCCAGGTTATCAGCAGTTTTGGGATGATGAATCCAAAATGCACTGGTTATACAATGCCGATAAATTTAATGGTCACTTTATCACTTTTGAAGATAAAGACTCTATTAGCCACAAAATTGATTACATAAAGCAGAACAACTATAACGGTATTGCACTGCGCCAAATACATAATGATCTCAAAGGGCCTGACTCATTATTAAGCAAGATTTATGGGCAATTGCATCCACTAAAAGCGATCTCCTACCAACTTAATGAGTTTTATAGCTCCCACAAAGTAAAAGTATTAATAACCCTCTTCTTCCTATTTATAGTGGCCATTCTCATTATTTACTGGCGCTATAAACAGCGAAGTGAAGAACAGGAAGACGCCGATGATAAAGCACAATACATAAAAATGCGTTCGCAACTTCAGCATATTGAAACGCCAATACAGGGCATTCAAGCACTCTCTAAACAGATAGATAAAAAACAGTTACCATTAGTTGCAGAAACAGAAGAAAAATTGGATGAGGTAAACCGTCAAAGTGAACAGCTTAATCAATTAGTGCAGCAACTTTTGCATGAAACAACACTCGCCGATAGTTCAAGCTTACCTAAACCAGAAGCACTCGAACCACTCACCATTTTTCAAAATGCAATAAAAATAATTTTTCCAGAGCTGAAAGAAAAAAGCATTACAATCAGCTTAGATATTTCACAAACATTAAAAAATGTACAAGTTGATCAAAGTTACTTACAACAACTGTTTATTTTATTGCTTTCTTATCTTGCACAACGTAACCCTAAGCACACTATATTGCATATCAAAACGATACAACAAGGCTCGTTAAGTGGTTTTGAAATAAAAGAGCATAAACACAATAACACCGAAACCATGCACCAAAAGCAAACACTGTTAGCTATTAAACGTTGCGCAAATATGCTCGGTTCAACGATCTCTTATCAGACAACAAATCACCATGGTATCTTTTTCATTGGCCTAGCAAGTACCAATGAAAAGATACAAGGTCACAATGCTTTATTATTAAACAGCAAACAGCAAAACAACATAGCAGATGAAGTAAAAGAGCCCCAAGAAAAGCAACTAACAGAACAGTTCGATACAGACACTGCAATGCAACACAACGAACATAAACGCCTAATCAACCTGCAGAGCTTTAGTTTGCAAGCTGAGAAACTAACTGATATTAAACAACTAATTGCAGCCGCATTTGAACTGTTTGTTAATGATAATAAAGCATTAAATGTTACTGTTTATGAAGGGCAAAATGTACTTCATCAGCATAACTCGACTAAAACTGATGATATGTCAGAGATACTGGAGCTTTCTCCTTCCTCTTTAGGACAATATCGCTTCGAACTACGTACTAAAGAACCACTACTTGAGGATGATGTTGCCTACTTTCAGAGTTTAGTTGCTCAAATTCAGATGATGCGCAAACAGATCAGTGAACTTGCAAAAGAGCCACAGCTACTCTCAGAGCTTTATGAAATAGCTTCACAGAAAGACCATATTAAATATATTCAAGCAGATAAAGGTTATAGTGGCATTGTATGTGATAACAAAGACACTATTTACCTTTCATTACGCCTTAAAAATATCAAACTTTACTTTAAAGATGAGAGCCTTTTGCAGATTCACCGATCTTATTTGGTCAACCCGCGCAAAGTATTACGTGTGGTGCAACTAAGTAAAATAAAGTATGAGATTGAGTTAGAAGGTAAACGTTTACCTATCGCACGAACCTATGTCCCACTACTAAAAGAGAACTTCCCGCACTGGTTTGAGTAACCTTCATACTATGACTTAGGCGGGACACGCTCACTCAGCTCAATCCACAATGCAACGGATGACATCAACATTGCCATCGGCCAAGCACTTGGCTGAATATAGACAAAGGGCAAAAGAGGAATAAGTATTGTGCTAATTAAAATGGTTAAGTAGATATAAATACGATAATTTACTGGTAACATAAGCGCTCCTAATACCCATGCTCTATTAGGGTATGTAACATGATCTAGATCACGTTATAAGCTTAGTAAGAATTCATTTACATCTTTAGAGCATTTTAGACTTAAAAACGTCCTCTTATTACAGAGTTATTTAAATGCATAATATTGAAACAGTTACGTTAGATACACTTGGATTGCGTTGTCCTGAGCCAGTGATGATGATCCGTAAAACAGTGAGAAAAATGCAGGCTGGTGAACTGTTAGAAGTGATTGCAGATGATCCCGCTACAACACGCGATATCCCAAGTTTTTGCCGATTTATGGACCACACATTATTAGAGAGCCAAATCGAACAGCTACCCTACCGCTATCTAATAAAAAAAGGCGCATAAAAAAATCCACCGAAGTGGATTTTATTTTACACAGTTAGACTTTAAAAATGGTAACTGCTTAGGACTAAGTCATTTAGGCTTAAATCAAGGCGAAAAAGCGCAGTTTAGTGGTTTAAATGAGCATTTTTCAACGATGAGATAAGCCTAAATGGCGACGACCTGAGTAGTTACTTTGCATAGCCGTTAGGGTTATTAGACTGCCAGCGCCATGTATCCTGCATCATCTCAGTCAAACCACGCTCAGCTTGCCAATTCAATTCGGTTAATGCCTTTTCAGGAGCTGCATAACAAGCAGCAATATCACCTTCGCGACGTGGTGAAAGATTATAGGCAATCGCTTTTTCACTCGCTATCTCAAATGCTTTTACCATCTCAAGTACTGAATAACCATTACCTGTACCTAGATTATAAATATTTACACCCGTTGTTTGGCTGATTTTATCTAGTGCTTTGAGGTGGCCAATGGCTAAATCTACAACGTGGATATAATCACGTACGCCAGTACCATCTTTGGTATCATAATCATCGCCAAATACCGCTAATGCTTTCAATTTACCTACAGCAACTTGAGAAATATAAGGTAATAAGTTATTTGGAATACCATTTGGATCTTCACCAATCAGGCCTGATATATGTGCACCAACAGGATTAAAGTAACGCAGAATAGCAAATGACCAACGATCATCAGACTTAGCAACATCCTGCAATACCATTTCAACCATTAACTTAGAAGTGCCGTAAGGGTTAGTTGTACCACCAACCGGGAAGTCTTCACGAATTGGTAAACTAGCAGGATCACCATAAACCGTTGCTGAAGAACTAAATACTAGGTTAAATACCCCAGCATCCGCCATCGCGTCTAACAATGTTAATGTACCTTGTACATTATTTTGGTAATACATAACGGGTTTAGCAACAGATTCACCAACCGCTTTTAAACCAGCAAAATGAATAACCGATTGAATATCATGTTTAGCAAAAACTGAATCTAAGAATGACTTATCTAAAATATCACCTTCATAAAAGTCACATGTTTTACCTGTAATTTTCTCAACACGCTTTAAGGATTCTTTTGAAGAGTTACAAAGATTATCAACAATCACAATCTCTTGGTCAGTCGCTAATAACTCTAATACCGTGTGTGAGCCGATATAACCTGTTCCGCCTGTTACTAAAATCGCCATGATATTTCCATTTAATAAATTATATATGAATTCTACCATGCACTACGGTACACATTAAACATAATATTTATTGCATAAAAAATTAAAAGAATGATAATAGCTGACAGAATGAACGTTCATTCATTTTTATAAGAGAACCAGGGAAACATGGGAAAACGTAATAAAATATTATTAGCCACAGAGCAATTATTAGCTGAACGTGGCTTTTATGGCTTATCAATGAAGGTTCTCGCTGAAACTGCAGGGATTGCAGCAGGTACTATCTATCGATATTTTGAGAATAAAGAGACACTAATGCTTGAATTACATCAACATATTCGTGCCGAAGCTTCACAGAAAATATTTAATGGATGGACAGAAGTCCAAAACCCCAAGCAAAAATATGACCTGTTGTGGCGTAACGCATTTGATGCAGTGTTAAAAAACCCTCAACGTCTTGCTGTAATAGAGATGCTTTATTTTATCCCTAACTCAAATCAGCAGCAAATAACCCTTTTTGAAGATCAAACCTTTTTACCCTTGATAGATTTTTATCAAAAAGGTATAAACGAAAAACGTTTTCATGATTGGCCAGTGCCTGCTTTAGTTGCATTGAGTTTTGATAGCGCCATTAATTTAGCTAAAAAAGTCTTAAGGCAACGTTTACAGCTCGATGAGCAAGTGCTCACACACGTTAGAGATGCTTCTTGGCAAGCAATACAAAATCTAACATCACAACAAAATTTATCATCAAATAATTAAGGTAAGACAATGAAAAAATGGATAGCATCAGCATTACTATTAGCAATACTTGTCTTTGGTAGTGTTATCGGTTTTAACATGTTTAAAGCTGAAAAAATCAAAGAGTTCTTAGCCAACAGGCCTATCCCTGAATTCCCTGTTACCAGCCAAACAATTAAAACTGAAGACTGGACACCACATATGCGAGCTATTGGTTTTATTGAACCTATCCAAGGGGTAACAGTTGCCAATGAAGTAGCAGGTAAAATAGTTAAAATTAACTTTGTTTCAGGGCAAAAACTGAAAGCGGGTGATGCACTTGTTTACCTTGACTCTGAAGTTGAAGAAGCAAATTTAAAAGCATCTAAAGGCCGTTTACCGGCTGTAGACCGTAATTATAAACGTATGCTTTCTCTCTTTAAGAAAGGCTCTGTATCACAGGGTAAGGTAGACGAAGCGGAAGCAGATTTACTCACTCTACAAGGACAGATTGAAGGTTATCAAGCAACCATTAGTCGCCGTATTATTCGTGCCCCTTTTGATGGTATTGCGGGTTTACGAAATGTGTTTATGGGTGAATATCTAAAAGATGGTACTGATATTGTACGCCTTGAAGATATTAGTCGCATGCGCTTACGTTTTACTATTCCACAAAATGACCTTAATAAAATTAGTATCGGCCAAGCGATGAATATCTTTGTTGACGCTGAAGCAGGCACAACATTTAAAGGGACAATTTCAGCGATTGAACCCGCAGTTAACTTCCAAAGTGGTGTCATTCAGGTTCAAGCAGATATCCCAAACAAAGCACATAAATTACGCTCAGGTATGTTTGCTAAAGCTAATATCATCTTGCCAACAATACAAGCCCAGATAGCGGTACCAGAAACAGCAATTAACTACACGTTATACGGCGAAACTGTTTACGTTATCTCTGAGCAAACTTCAGAAGCAGGTAAAGCTTTCAAGCAAGTAGATCAGAAAATAGTCAAGTTAGGTAAAAGTAAAGATGGTGATATCCATATTTTAGCAGGCCTTAAAACAGGTGATGTTATTGTTACAAGTGGACAGGTTCGTTTAAGTAATGGCTCTCATGTCAGCTTGATTGAATCTAATATCCTCAACAAACCAGCTGAAATTCCAGCACTGTAGGGGTTGTTATGAAATTTACAGATATATTTATAAAACGCCCAGTTTTGGCAATATCGATCAGTCTATTGATCGTATTATTAGGCTTACAAGCGCTCGGTAAAATGCAGGTACGTGAGTACCCAAATATGACCAACACCGTTATTACGGTTAATACCAGTTATTACGGTGCAAATGCTGATTTGATCCAAGGCTTTATAACTCAGCCCGTAGAACAAGCCATTGCACAGGCTGATAATATCGACTTTATGACTTCACAGAGTTTTATGGGTCGTTCAACGATCACTGTTTATATGAAACTTAATACCGACCCTAATGGTGCGGTGGCGGATATTCTTGCCAAGGTGAATAGTGTTCGTTCACAACTGCCTAGTGAAGCAGAAGATCCAACCATTGATCTTAGTACGGGTTCAAGTACTTCAGTTATCTACATATCGTTCTCAAGTGAAGAATTAAACTCAAGTCAAATAACTGACTACCTAGAGCGTGTTATTAAACCACAGCTATTTAGTATTAATGGTGTTGCCAAAGTGAATCTTTATGGTGGTACTGCTTTTGCAATGCGCATTTGGCTTGATCCTGAACGTATGGCAGGTTTTGATCTGACCACTAAAGATGTAGTGCAAATCTTACAAGCAAATAATATTCAATCGGCAACGGGCCAAGCAAATAGTTATTACACCCTGTTTAACGGTAATACTAAAACACAGGTGGCAACGGCTAGTGAACTAGAAAACTTAATTATCGCAACACGTGAGAATGGTAAAACGATTCGTTTACAAGATATTGCAAAAGTTTCACTGGAAAAAAGCCATGATATTTACCGCGCAATGGCCAATGGTAACGATGCAGTTGTTGTCGCAATTGATGCAGCACCTACTGCTAACCCGCTGGATATTACTGCGGGTGTTCGTGAAATGCTGCCTGATCTTGAAAAGAACAATCCAAGCTCAATTAAAATGGAAGTACTTTACGATTCAACCATCGCCATTGAAGAGTCAATTTCAGAGGTAGTTAAAACAATCATCGAAGCGGGTGCAATTGTTTTAGTCGTCATGATCCTATTCTTAGGTTCATGGCGCGCAGTTGTTATCCCTATTATCACTATCCCACTATCATTGATCGGTGTACTAGTGGTGATGCAGATGTTTGGTTTTACCATCAATCTAATGACACTGTTAGCAATGGTACTTGCTATCGGTCTAGTGGTCGATGATGCGATTGTTGTGGTAGAAAATATAGATCGCCACATCAAAGCAGGGGAAGACCCATTCCGTGCAGCTATTATTGGTACGCGCGAAATAGCGGTTCCAGTTATTTCCATGACTATCACACTGGCAGCCGTTTATGCGCCAATAGCACTAATGGGTGGTATTACCGGGTCACTGTTCACTGAATTTGCATTAACACTTGCGGGTGCGGTATTTGTATCGGGTATTGTAGCGTTAACATTATCACCGATGATGTGTAGCTTATTACTGAAAAGTAATCACCAGCCTAATCGTTTCGAAAAAGGTGTAGACACTGTTTTAACGGGTCTGACTAACAGTTATTCAAGATTACTTGATAAGCTAATGACACGACGTCCAGCAGTTATCTTATTTGCGTTATTGGTATTTGCTTCTTTACCATTCCTGTTTAAGTTTATCCCATCTGAGCTTGCTCCATCGGAAGATAAAGGCGCATTGATGATGATGTCTAAAGCCCCTTCTAATGCTAACTTAGATTACATTGAAAATAGCATGAAAGTGGTGACAGGCAAGATAGCAGAGCAACCAGCAGTGCAAAGTAGCTTAGCAATGTCGGGTATACCTAACGCTAACCAAGCATTTGGTATTGCGATCATGAAACCTTGGAGTCAACGTGATATTGACCCTAAGCAGTTATCCACAAACCTTAAAGATGACTTTAACAGCATTGCATCGGTAGCAACAACTGCCTTCCAAATGCCTGAATTACCAGGTTCATCGGGTGGTTTACCCGTACAGTTTGTGATTACAACCTCTAACCCTTTTGAGAGCTTAGTTGAGATAGCAAGTGACGTTTTAGCTGCAACACAAGCGAATCCTAACTTTGTTTACTCAGAGCTAGATTTAGCCTTTGACTCAGCAACAATGAACATCAGTATCGACCGCGATAAAGCAGGTGCATACGGCGTTACCATGCAAGATATTGGTATCACGTTAGGCACATTACTAAGTGATGGTTACTTGAATCGTATCGATCTTGATGGGCGTAGTTACGAAGTAATTGCACAGGTTGAACGTAAGTATCGTTTATCACCAGACAAACTGGGTGACTTTTATGTGAAAGCAAAAAATGGCGATATGTTACCACTAAGCGAACTGATTAATGTTGAAGTAGTTGCAGAGCCTCGTTCATTGCCTCACTTTAATCAACTAAACAGTGCAACCGTTGGTGCGGTATTAGCACCAGGATTTGCAATGGGTGATGCGATCAACTTCTTTGAAGAGTTATCAACCACTAAATTACCACAAGGTTATCGTCATGATTATCTTGGTGAAGCACGTCAATTTGTAACTGAAGGTAGTGCGTTATACATGACCTTCCTGTTAGCGGTATTAATTATCTTCTTAGTACTAGCGAGTCAATTTGAAAGTATTCGTGATCCGTTAGTTATTCTAATGACAGTACCTTTAGCAATTAGTGGCGCATTGGTTGCCCTTGCATGGGGTGCTGCAACCATGAATATCTATACTCAAGTTGGCTTGATCACATTGGTTGGCCTAATCACTAAGCATGGTATTTTGATTGCCGAAGTAGCAAAAGAGGAGCAGTTACACCACGGCTTAAATCGTATTGAAGCCGTTAAAAAAGCAGCAACAGTACGTTTACGCCCAATCCTAATGACAACGGCAGCGATGGTAGCAGGTCTTATCCCGCTACTGTTTGCAACGGGTGCTGGTGCTGTTAGTCGCTTTGGTATCGGTGTGGTTATCGTAGCAGGTCTATCGATTGGTACTTTGTTTACCCTGTTTATCTTGCCGGTTATCTACTCGTTTATCGCAAGTACTCACAAACAGACAAAAGAGTTTGATGAAACATTGGCGTTAAAAGTAAACAATATTGAATAAATTGTCTGCTCGTATTACCACTCAAACTTTTGAGTGGTAATCAATATCATGATGTAGGTTATAAAATTAACCTACATCATATTTTCTTCTATCTCCTGTGCTTTTCTCTTCTAATTGATGGTAATAAAAATGACTTCTTCTAAGTTTAAATAGTATTTAACACTTGAGGAAAAATCATGCTACGTCTTATTAATAACCTCTCTATTCGCTGTAAACTTTTTGGTCTAACACTCTTTCCACTTTTAGGGTTTATCTGCTTTGCAAGTTATAACTTCATGCAAACTTATAATGAGAAAATAGTGCTAGAAGAGATGTTGGTACTCACTGACTCTGCATCTGTCAGCGCACTATTAGTGCATGAGTTACAAAAAGAGCGAGGCGCATCTGCAGGTTTCCTTTCATCAAAAGGCACAAAGTTTCAGCAGGCGATTAAAAAACATCGTCAAACAACAGATCAAAAGCAACAAATTTTGCAGGCTTTTATCCAATCAAACAAGCTCCCTAGCAACTTATCATCACTGTTTTCACAGGTAACTCAAGAGTTAAATAAAGTGACTGATATGCGCAAACGAGTGGATAACTTATCGGTAAGCATATCTGAAGAGGTTGCTTTTTATACTCGACTTAATACTCTTCTACTGTCAATAATGGACAATACTGCAAATAAAAACAGGAACCCAGAGTTAGCAATTTCAGCCGTCACTATCGGTAGTTTTTTACAGCACAAAGAGCGTGCGGGTATTGAGCGAGCAGTTTTAAGTAATGTGTTTGCTAAAGATAAATTCACCCCCGCATTATTAGAAAAATTTATTCGTCTTATCGCTGAGCAACAAGCATATTTAGATAAATTCAGCGCACATGCGACACCAGAGCAGCTCTCTATCTATAAAAACAATTTGCCTAAAGACGCACTTGAAGATGTCGAAGATTACCGTCAGCTTGCTTTGAAGAAAATGAAAGTGGGAGGATTTAATACAGATCCAACTGTTTGGTTTAATAGCATTAGTAAAAAAATAGATCGCTTAAAATCAGTCGAGGTATTACTGCTAAAACAGCTACATACTAAGAACGAAATGCTTATTGCTAAAAAAGAGAGATTGTTAATAACACTGGCAATCATTATTCTATTACCACTTAGTTTAGTATTATTTCTGTCTTTATATATCACGACTCAATTACACAAAGGTATCAATGAGATAACAAGTAAACTGAACAACATTACGACTAGTAACGACTTAACATCTCGAGTTGAAGTCGATAGCAAAGATGAGCTAGGTGAGATAAGTGGTGCAATTAATCAACTAGTTAAGCATCTGCAGGGCTTAGTTGAAAAGATACATAAGACATCCACAACGTTAAAAACTAATTTGGCAGAGAACATTGAAAATAACCAGCTTATCGGCGGAAAAATTGACAGTGGCTCAGATCAAGTTACACAGGTTGTTACTGCAACCACGGAGATGAGCAGTACCGTGTCTGAAATTGCTCGTAACGCGATGCAAGCATCAGTCGAAACTGAAAAAGCAAGCAGTGAAAGCCAACATGGTAATCAAGAAGTTGAGGAGACTATCGATAATATCAACCGGCTTTCTACGGAACTTAACGATGCATCAAATGTGATTGAAAAACTCAATGGTTCTGCACTTAATATTGGAAAATTCCTAAACGTAATTAAAGAAATCTCAGAAAAAACCAACTTATTAGCACTAAATGCCGCGATTGAAGCTGCACGAGCAGGTGAATCAGGACGCGGTTTTGCTGTGGTGGCCGATGAAGTACGAAGCCTTGCACTACAAACTAAAGAGTCAACTAGCGAGATTGAGACAATGATCAGTGAGCTACAATCTAGCTCAAGCGCAGCGCAGAAAGCGATGAATAATGGTATCGAGATGGTAGATAAAAGTGTTAATGACGCTAAACAAACCGGGAGAGATATCTCTCACATCACCGAGAGTATTGAGCAGATAAACCTGATGAACGAACAAGTAGCTACCGCAGCTGAAGAACAAAGTAGTGTTACAGAAGAGATAAATCGTAATATGGTCCATATCCAAGATGGTTATGGTGAGATGCAACAAAGCTACGAAAGTATCGATAGGTGTAGTAAATTAGTTGAGTCACTTGCAAATGAGCTAAATGAAACCATAGCGCAGTTTAAAATATAACAGATAGTTAATAGTGGTGATGGTTGGTTGGTTGGTTGGTTGGTCAAAATGCTGTTAATCATTAACTAATGACTAACAGCTAATTTTTATATTTTTAGATACCGTATTGAGCACGGTATGCCTTTACAGACTCTAGGTGTGGCTGCATCTCTGGCAATGTTTCTAGGTAACTAACAACATCTGCAAGTTGTACGATAGAGATAACTTTAGCATCGTAATCGCGCTCAACTTCTTGAATAGCAGAAAGCTCAGCTTTACCTTTCTCTTGGCGATCAAGTGCAATTAATACCCCAGCAAGCTCTGCATTATGCGCATTGATGATATCCATCGATTCACGAATTGCAGTACCCGCAGTGATAACATCATCAACTAACATAACTTTACCAGTTAACTCAGAACCCACTAAACTTCCACCTTCTCCGTGAGTTTTAGCTTCTTTGCGGTTAAAACAATATGGTAGGTCTAAATCGTAATCATTTGATAGTGCTACCGCTGTTGTTGTTGCGATTGGAATGCCTTTGTATGCAGGACCAAATAACAGGTCATAGTCAATATCTGAATCTTGTAATGCAGCTGCATAGAAACGCCCTAAGCGTGCTAAGTCACGTCCAGTATTAAAGAGACCGGCATTAAAAAAATATGGACTAACACGGCCTGATTTTAGTGTAAATTCACCAAACTTTAATACCTGCTTCTCTATTGCGAACTCAATAAACTCTTTTTGATAATCTTTCATTATTACTCTCCTGCTAACGCTTTTTTCTGTTCAATAACTAATTTGTCGATACCACCTTTGGCAAGGCTGAGCATCGCTAATAACTCTTCATGGCTAAATGCACCATCTTCTGCTGTACCTTGGATCTCTATCATGCCACCCGTTTCTGTCATCACAACATTCATATCTGTTTCGGCGTTTGAATCTTCATCATAATCTAAATCACATACTGCTGTGCCTTTGAATATACCGACTGAAACAGCTGCAATCATCTGCTTAAGTGGACTTTTTTTGATTTTTCCCTCTGCAACCATCCAGTTCAAAGCATCAGCAAGCGCAATACAAGCCCCTGTGATAGAAGCGGTACGTGTTCCGCCATCTGCTTGAATAACATCACAATCAACAGTGATCATATTTTCACCCAAGGCGTCTAAATCGACCGCTGCACGTAATGAACGCGCGATTAAACGTTGAATTTCTAAAGTACGTCCGCCTTGCTTTCCTTTTGCTGCTTCACGAGGATTACGCCTATGTGTTGCACGTGGCAACATTGAATATTCTGCTGTTACCCAGCCTTTACCTTTGCCCTTTAAAAACCGTGGTACTGAGCTTGAAACAGAAGCGTTACATAATACTTTAGTATTACCCACTTCAATTAACACTGAACCTTCAGCGTAAGCGGTAAAACTACGCGTAATTTTAATCTCACGATTTTCTTCAGGGGTACGGTTGCTTGGACGCATAATAAAAAGCCTTCTAAAAAATGAAGGCTGATTATAGCAAAAAATGCAGTAATTATTATATACCCGATACCAATCAATACGCTTTATTCAGTCGTTATTTCGGACACCAAGGCAAAGCACAACTTGATGACAATGACGAGTCCTGATCAAAAGTTGCAATGCTGAATTGGTTTTCGAGATAACGCCCCATAGGGCAAGCCATGAGACAAATAGCTTCGTTGTTAGAAAATTTCGATTGAACCCGTTAGATCTTCCATTTTCTGCCTAGAATCTATTCACCTCATGGCTTGCTGAATTTTGCATGTTGAATGATAACGGGTATGAGCTAATCAGTACTTTTTTTCTGATACTGAATGAGCTGGTTATGACCCTTCTCTTGTGCTTTGTAAAGGGCATTATCAGCCCTACGCACTAATTCTTCGGCACTATATTTTACGTTATATTTCATCGTTGCACTGCCGACGCTAACACTTAATATTTTTGAGCAGGGAGAGTCTTGATGTTTTAACGCCCACTGCTTTAATAGGTAAAAGAGCTCACTAACAATTGTCTCAACGCCCTCTTCATCAGTTTCAGGCAAAATAAGTGCAAACTCTTCTCCATCATACCTTGCAAGTAAATCAGCAGGACGTTTGATAGTGATCTGTAAACGTCGAGAAAATTCAATCAAACAACTATCTCCTGCTAAGCGCCCATATTTTTCATTAAAATTCTTAAAGTGATCAATATCAAACATCACCACTGAAATAGCCTGTTTTGAACGATTTGCTCTAGCCCACTCTTTTTCAAGTTGCTCTAAAAAGTAGTGTCTATTCGGTAAACCTGTTAAAAAATCACGCATCGCTAATCGCTCAAGTTTATTTTGCATCTCTTGTAATTTTCGATTACTTTTTTTAAGCACTTGATTGCGGAAAAGTAACAATAGAAAGATAATGATAATGGCCGTAGACAAGTACCAAAGCCAATGCATATCTGGTTTTGTCTCGTAGATTAGTGGCAACCAACGATTTACAATCTCTTCCTGTTGTTGCACAGAGATGGTTGCAATGACTTTATTAAAAATAGTAACTAATGTGGGCTCTGAAAGAGAAGTCGCCAGTGATAAGGTATGCTGATAATCAATTTTATCGACTATTTTTAACTCTGGATAATTTTTTTGAATATGCTTAGCCATCACAGGCATAGAGTCTATAAATGCATAAATTTCACCACTTTTAACAGCCTGTAAGCCTGCTTCTGCTGAGGTAAATTCACGTAGATCCCCCTGAGGATAATTTTTTTCAAACTCCTCTTTGTAGGAATAATCCTTAACAATACCAATTGTTCTATGTAAAACCTGCTCTAACTTATGCACTAAACGCTCTTTTTTGGTAACCAATACCAGTGGAAAACGTAGGTAGGGGTAGGTAAAAGCAAGGTACCTTTCACGTTGTTCAGTACGACTAATAATCGGAATAAAGTCGCATACCCCTTGTTTCATATTTCGCAGTGTTTGTGACCAACTTTCAGTTATGACCAGTTCAATAGGTGCAGATAAGCGCTGTTCAAAAAGATGAATAAAATCAGCTCCCATGCCGGTATATTTACCAGCATGGATACCTTCAATAGGTAACCAATCAGGATCTACACACATTTTTAATTTTTTCTTAGACTTTAGATAACGGCGCTCGCTCTCGCTAAATACAGGCATCACCTGCTGAAAACTATTATCTACATAGTGAGTTTTGTTTTTAGCGAGTAATGACCACTGTTGTTGAAGTTGTGCAATTTGATCATTGGATATTTTTTGTAACCCTTTATTTAAAATATCACGCAATATAGGGTTATTTTTATTGATGCCCATATATTGTGGTAAATGGTTAAACACTGAGTTTTCAAAAAGAGGTGCATTGGTCACACCATTAATAAAGTATCGTTGTACATAATAATTAATCACTGCATAAGAGTCTAAAACGGCATCCACATGACCTAATACCAACTGCTCAACAGACTCTTCGGTACTATTGGTAAGTAACAAATTCACTTCAGGAAAGTGAGCCCGCATTAACTCTTCGTAGAAAAATCCACGCACAACAGCCACATTTTTATTTTTTAAATATTTAAAATCTAAATAGTGTGATGTCTTATCCAATGTTAATAGGCCATCAATCGCTTTAAGGGGTTTGTATTGAGTAAAAATTGCATATTCTTCACGATCTGGGGTGCGCTTCATATTGGTGATCACGTCAATCTCACCGTTTTTTAACATGAGTAAATAATCATTCCAGTGATAACCCACTACAAAATCGATTTCTAGACCCACATTTTTTGCAGCTAAGCGTATCAGATCATTGGAGTAACCTTTCACTTCATTGTTCTCAATAAAGTTAAATGGACGCCATGTTTTTTCTGCATGCACTTTAATAACGGGGTTTAGCTTTATAAAATTTAGTTCAGACTTAGATAAATCAAACGCAGATGCTTGCGCGCTACTACCGACAAGTAAGGTAACCAGTAAAAAATAGCTTTTTAATAAAAATAGTAACTGTCGGGAGATCATGGGGAAAGACTCTTTATTCTGAGTAAAACAATTCTGTAAATATTTTATCAAAAAAAAGACGTGAAAGAGTATTGACCTGTATTTTTTGTGAGCAAAGAATCATAAAAAGGGTAATTGGGATACTTTTTTCAGTGAGCAGTATCCCAGTTATAAACTGTTATTTATCTAATTTATCAATATTGTGAATAATAGTCTGTTTTTCCAAGGTAAGTAACGGTGATTCTATAAACTTTTGCCCTTGCACTTGAACAAGAACAAGCTGTCTACTTTTTTCTGAAGCTAATACATCTTGATAGAAGCTTTGCACATCTCGCAATGAAATATCCTGTAATACTTCTATATACAATGGCTTATGGTTAATGTCAGTTTTCAACATTAACCATTGGTTGGTTAAATAACTAAATTCACCACCTAATGAGGTTGGTTTAGCCGTATAGTTAGCGATATGCGCAATTTTTATTTTTTCAAATTTATCTTCTGGTGTTGCTGTAAGTTTTGCTTTGAAATCAACTAAAAATTGATTAAAACGCTCATAAAGCTCAGCATTGCTCGCAGCAGGACTTTGTGTAAATAGGCCAAAGGCAACCTGATCATTGACGCTAAACGAAGCTGCAAACGGAGAATAAGATAACTGCTCTTGAGTACGAATTTGATCATAAAAAGCGGGTTGTAATAACTTATTCAATAACTCAGAGGTAGCCGTCGCTTTATCACCTTCTAAATTAGACAGATGCACCATAACTAACGCATCATCCTGCATATCTGATGTTAAAGGGTAATTTAACGCACCTTGTTTTAGATCTGCTTTTAAACGAGTAATAGTGTAAAAAGGCCTTTTCTGAATAGCGATCTTTTTCAACAACTGCTTATCTAAAGTTAGTACCTGTGACTCTGTAAGGTTTCCTAGCGCTAACAAGCGTTGTGTTGATTGCTTGAATATTTGATCGCGAAACGTTGCCACATCACTGAGGTTTATCTCTTCAATTTCAGCCAGCAGTGTTTCATCGGACCATGCTGGTTGACGAACAACCTTCCTAAACCCATCAAAGGCTAAGTCCATCGCTTTTACTTTCCCTTTATTACTTAAACGGCGCTGTGAATCCTGCTTAGCTAAGCGAAGTGATTGCTCACTAAATTCAGCTGATTTAATATGATCTAATACTGTTAGTAACAACTTATCCTGTTTATCACTGTAGCCAGAAGTATTAATTAACAAACCATTTGATTGGCTGATTGAGAAGCTTAATCCCGCCTCCTGTGCTACAAAATTTAACTCTGCAAATTGTTTGTTTAGCATCGCTAATAGCAGACTCATCGTCACTCTATTTTTACTACTTTGATCAGCGAGATCACTGTTAAGCTGAAACTTGAAACTTGCTTTAGGTTGCTCTAATGTTTCACTTTGCGCAAACCAGACAGAGTGACCTATCTCTTTAACAAGTTGTACCGCTTTACCATTATGCTGTTTTTCAACAATGCTGAGGTTCTCAGGTAACCAAGCATTGTTACTTGGTAAAATCAGTTCAATCGATTTTGCTTTTTCTAACCATTTTTTTTGCTCTGATACTGTGACCTTTGCTACTGCATATTCACCTTTGTAATAAGGGATCTCAATACCACTTTTTGCATCTGGCGCTAGCAAAAACTGACGGCTGTTATCAGGTGTAAGATAAGTTAATAACTGTTCAATAAATTTTTCATTAAACCCATCTAAACGGTAAGGAAAATAAAGAATGTCTTTTACCGGATAGAGCTGCATATTAGCCGATAACCCCATTACATAGTTAAAACCAGACTGCTTAGTTAAGAACTTGAAACGTGTATCTAAGCTTTTTTTCTGCTCGTTATACTGCTCTTCATTAATCCCTTTCTCTTTGATTAGATCAATAAACGCAAACAGGGTACTCATTATCTGATCCTGTGATTTTATGCCTTTATTAGTTAATTTAAATTGCAGAGAAAAGCGAGAATACAGATCGCTGTGTGGTGCGTGAAAACCCGCCATTACCGAATCTACCAATCCAGCTTTAATTAATGTGTCAGACAGGCCACCTTGATGATCTGAGCCTAATAAACGACTGATATAAGCACCAGGCTGATACATATACTCCGCTTTAACACTCGGCACTAAAAAGTTTACCTGCAACAGTTTAATATCAGCCGTTGGTTTCATCTCTACTTTAATCGCCAACTCATTTTCTGTTAGCATCGGTGTTAGAATAATGGGTTTCTTACTGTTTTTATTAGGGATTTGAGTTAAGTATAAACGTGCTGCTGCTTGTAACTCTTTTATTGAACGTGGGCTGGTTAACGCTACCTTCATGGTATTCGCCGAATAATGTTCATTAAAGAAGCTGACCATCTCATCTTGAAGTTTACTATTGTCTTTATCTACCAGTGT
>Ga0209395_1001190_pt1 | contig 37030 bp, 34 predicted proteins | sample GOMGulsemesocosm_3_FD_184635 | JGI IMG/M metagenome (GOLD analysis project Ga0209395, IMG submission 184635) | Methane-oxidizing microbial communities from mesocosms in the Gulf of Mexico - GOM9D Gulf of Mexico (SPAdes) (version 2) | ecosystem: Environmental > Aquatic > Marine > Cold seeps...
ACGTATTGCAGAAAGTGTAGTAGAGTTTTCTAATGATTTAGGTAATATTGAATTGGTAAATCGATTGAAGATTTATGGTTTGCAGTTAGAAGTGTCAGAAGACGAAAATTCCAATGTATCAGCACTATTAGAAGGAAAGACATTGGTAGTGTCGGGTGTTTTTGAAATCATGTCTAGAAATGACTTAAAGAAAAACATCGAAAGTCATGGAGGAAAAGTAGGAAGTTCTATCTCAAAAAAAACAAGCTATGTTGTGGCCGGAAAAAATATGGGGCCTAGTAAATTGGAAAAAGCAGAGAAACTAGGGATTGCTATTATTTCGGAAGAGGAATATATAGCTATGGTGGGAGAATAGGATGAGGTTTACACGTTGTTTCGTAGATGTTTTAGCTGCATAGCATGTAACAATGGTAATATAAGGTTTAGGTTATAATTACTTGTAGCGTATAGTTTTCATATATTTTAAACAAAAAAAAGCTCCATAAAATGAAGCTTGATTTTTAAAAAGGCGTGTAAAAATTAAAGAGATTTAACGTTTACTGCGTTTAATCCTTTTTTACCTTCTGCTAATTCGAATTCAACAGTGTCTCCTTCTTGAACTTCATCAATTAATCCAGAAACATGCATAAAATACTCTGTTTTTGAACCTTCTTCAATAACAAAACCAAAACCTTTTGATTCGTTAAAGAACTTTACTGTACCATTTTTCATTTGTGTGTATTTAATAATTTTTTATAATAAGATGATGTTTTAATTTTGCATGTTTCTCCTATGAATAGGAAATAATGATTTCATTAAAAAAGGCATCTATTTAAATTTGCACTTCAAATATAGGAATTAAAAAATGTTTTTCATATAAAAATGAATTGTTTTTTTAAAACTGTATAGTAGAAACCGTAGGAATGTAATTATCTGTATCCCTACGATTTATTGTTTTTTCTAACAACCACCTTCGCTTTCGTATTTCTTTTTCTTTTTAATTGGAATTACTTTTCGAGGTTTTGGTTTTTTTATGATAGTTTTCTTAATAACTACTTTTTTACGTTCATTTGACTTTTTAATAAATGAAGGAATATCGGCTAAAAGAGTTTCTGGAGAAATTTCTTTGCTAGTCAATTCATAACTGTCAAAGCTTGTTTCAATTGCTATAACCTTAGTATTCGTGTATCCAATCTGTCTTAAAAAGGTACTTGCTTTATTGGCATCCATGGCACTTTTTCCGTAAAGAACAGCCGTGATGCTGTCTGTTTTTGCTTTGTCAAAAATAGCTATGCTAGATTTTTCCAATAGACTAGTAAGCGGGATGTTAATGGCCTCTTCTAGGTGTCCTTTCGAAAAATCAAAAGCAGTTCTTATGTCAATAATTACAGTCTTGTCTTTGATTTCCTTGTACTGTTTAAGGGTAATAAATATTGGCTGTTCTATTAAGTTTGCCAACGATTTATTCTTACAGTTTACATACGTAATTTCGGGTGTTTTCATTGTCAATAATCCAATAATAAGTGCCAAAATTACGAGAATAGCAGAGATGGATATTCGTTTTGTTTTTTCTAATTCTTTCATGAGTTTAAGATTTAAAATGATCGCTTAACAGCCTCCTTCACTTTCGTATTTTTTCTTCTTTTTAATTGGAATTACTTTTTTGGGAGCCTTTCTTTTTGTCACTGGTTTTTTGGCTTCAACAAAAATGGGTTCTGGATATCCAACACCAAAATACATACTAGCGGCCTTTCTAAAATCATAGGTGTTAAAAGCGCTCATTGCCATGTTTTCTGTTGGTTTCATTGGATTTATAATGGTTTTATACCATGCATTCATTCCTCCATCTAGCACAAACAAATTTTCATAACCGAGTCTATTGCATAACATCCAAGCTTGATCTGCTATAAAGTGATCATTGGAATATAAAACAACATCGTATTGATCTTGATTTAGATAGTTAATAGATGCTTCTTCCATTAAGTTTTTAAACGGAATGTTTATAGCATTTAAAATACTATATTGCTTATAGCTATCTTCATCTCTTAAATCTATTACAATAAAAGAAGGGTCATTAGAAATGATTTTATCAGCTAATTGATCAGTGGATATAAAGCGCTCTGAACTGTTGATGTTCATCAACAAATCGGTTGGGTCTATTCCTTCGTTTACCTTTTGTTTTGGTAAAAATAGTAATCCAGAACCAAGTATTAAAAGTACTACAGTAAGGAATACATAACGTTTATCTAACATATTTTTGAACATAATAATGGATTTAATAAAAAATACTTTTAACACGTTTTCGTACGAAATCAGCTACAATAAATGCGACGATTGCCATCAAAACAAAAAAGAAAATTACCCATTCAGCCTCTATGCCAAATGTATCTACAAGCGTTATATTTCCTAAGCTTTCACCATCATAAATTCCTTCAAATAAACCAAAGGCTTCTGAAAAGATAAGGACACCTATCATGATACCAACTACATATACAATGGCGTCTATTTTACCAATAGCCACCGCGCATAAACTAGTTCCAGGGCAAAAACCACCCATGACAAATCCCACGCCCATAATGGCTCCACCTATAATAGCAGCCCATATATACGTTGGGTGTACATATAATTGTTGGATATTTATCAACCCTAAATAGTTCATATAATATACCCCTATAACGGCAATAACTGCGGCCGTAAAAAACACTTTTATTACAGCAAAATCATAGCCGTAAAATACTCCTGCTAATTTTCTTGAAGAAGAAAACCCTGAAGATTCCAAGATAAAGCCAAAAGCCATACCTATTATAATTGCGATGATACTATCCCATTCTGAGGGTATAATACCGTTTGGAAGAATTGGTCCCATATATTTTTTTTATGTTGTTAAATCCAGTTTTTTCTAAAAAAGTAAGCTACAATATAGCCAGTTCCAAAGATGCTAAAAGCAGTGATAAATCCTCCTGTGGATAATACCGCCATACCACTTAGTCCTGCACCACTAGTACAGCCACGGGCTAATTGTGCTCCTAAACCAAATAATACACCACCAGCGAGGGCGTATATTAAACGTCGTTTACTAGTTATTTTTGGTGAATGCTGAACGCGCCAACCTATTCTTCCAGATAAACCACCTGATAAAAAACCTCCGATTAACACACCAAGTGTTTCAAAAACCAACCAAGTATTCATCGGCGATTTTTCTTCACTGATAAATTTGCTGTAATAGGCGTTGTTTTCTGCATGTGTCGGTGCAACAGCGTCTACCACTGTGACTACGGTGCTTTTCATGGCTCCACTAGCTCCTAAGCCTCGTCCTGTCATGTAAAAGGTAAATAATATTAAGATGCCTAATAGAAATCCACCGAAATAGGGATTCCAATATACATGTGAGTTTTTTTCTTTATTTAAATTCATAAGATACGTTTGAATGTTAATATAAATATTGCGTTAATTGTCCTGCTTCTACCATAACAAAACGGAATACTAGTCCTCCTATGATAACCAGTACTGCAGGGACAGCAGTGGGTACTTTAAAGCCCATGAGCTCTAATGATTCCATAAGTGCTGGTACGATCAATCCTAATAGGACTACAAAACCAAAAAACATAAGGGTGAATTCACCTCCTACTAAATATTGAACAGCTTCAATATGTGCTTCTGTTCCGGCGTAGTACCCCATAATCATATGAGTAATTAGTGCTAATTCTAAAATGATAAGCCCTAAATCTATTTTTCCAATAATATTTTTTTCAAAATGACTTTTAGAAACTAAAATGATGGAGGCAGCACCTGTAGAAAGCCCTGATATTAAAAATAAGGGGCCTAATATGGCATTATTCCATAAGGGACGTGCATTAAATGCAGACAATAAAATACCCGTATATACTCCTAAAATAATTGATAAAGGGAGTAATAACATGGCCATATATTTTCTGTTTTTTATAAACCATTGTTGCAATCCGTTTAAAAACGAAAGTTTTTTATTAAGCGCTGGGAACAGTTCGTTAAAATAACTAAATACCCAAGCCATAGATAATGGAACAATTAACATTAAAACCCATGCACCCCAAGACATTGGAGATTCCAATCGGATGGTGGTGTATAATTTCCAAAAATATAGTTTATGTGTTAAATCATAAAACAGGGCTAATAATCCTATAATTAAAGCAATTGGAGCTATAATGGTGGCTATTCTTGTTGTAGCCGGCATTTGATCTTCTTTTTTTAATAAATAAAATAATGCAGCGAAAAATAATAACCCTGCAGCCAATCCTCCAACGAATAAATAGACGGCAATAGGCCAATGCCATACCGCTAAATGAGGATCTATATTTTCAAGGTGTCTACCACTTATAAATAATTCTTCTTTCATAATAGATTAGGTTAAATAGTATACATTAGGTTTGGTTCCTGCTTCTGGAGCTAAGGTTTTCCAATTCCTGTTTTTTAATAATAGAGATACTTCACTGTTTGGATTGTCTAAATCTCCAAAATACATACAGTGCGTAGGACATACGGATACACAAGCAGGCAACTGTCCTTTTTCTAATCGATGGTAGCAGAAAGTACATTTATCTACATAGCCATCAGGATGTTGAAAACGAGCATCGTAAGGACAAGATTGAATACAAGCTCCACAGCCGATACAATCGTCATGTTCTACAAGAACGATCCCATTGTCTAATTGATGACTTGCACCTGTAGGGCAAGATCTTACACAAGGAGCGTTTTCACAATGGTTGCATCGTTCTGATTTTAATTCTAATGTTACATTTGGATAAGTTCCGTTTACGGTTTCTGTAATCCAATCACGACAGTACCCAATAGGGACGTTGTTTTCTGTTTGACAGGCAACAACACAATCGCTACACCCAACACATTTTTTTGTGTCAATAACCATGGCATATCTCATAATTAACTAATTTTTGGGTTTTCTGTTATTATTTTTACGAAGTTTCCTCGCATTCCAGTTCCACCCATCAATGGGTCAATATTAACTTTAGTGATTAATTCTGTATCACTGGCGCCTTTTCCAAATGCTCTGCTTAATTTTTTGTTGTTATGTCCAAAACCATGAACCATATAGACAGAATCCCATCTAATACGTTCGGTAACTCTCACTTTAATTGGGAAAGAGGATACAATTCCTTCTTGGTTTTCTAACCATACTTCCTGACCACTTCTAAGTTCCATGATACGCGCAACTTTTGGGTTTACCCATAAATCATTTTCGCTTTTTAAATCACTTAAATTAGGATTGTTTGCAGTTCTACTAAAGGTGTGCATAGGAGATCTACCATAATTCAATCGGTAGTAACCTGGTGCTGGTTCTTCGTGTGCAGTATACACTGGTATTGGGTCAAATCCTAGGTCTTTTAATTCTTGTGAATAGAATTCTATTTTACCAGAACTTGTTCCAAATTCATGTGTTTTATCTTCATCCATATACATGGATCCCGATTTTCTAGGGAAATTTTTAACCCCTATTTTTTGCATCTCTTCTAAAGAAGTGCCCATTTTTTCTAATTGCCAAGCAATTACTTCTTCAAAATCGTCATAGTTGAAATAATCACCTAAGCCCAATTTTTCGGCAATGTTTTTAGCTATCCACCATGCTGGTTTTGTATTGTATTTTGGTTTTACAGCTGGCATTCTTAAAGCAATCGAAGGTTCTCTATTTGTAGCAGATCGTATACCGTCGTAGCGTTCTAAGTAGGTACATTCTGGTAATACGACATCAGCGTATCCAGTAATTTCCATTGGCATAGTGTCTACTACTACCATAAACTCAAGAGCGTCCATGGCTTCTATTACTTCTTTTTTATTAGGAATAGTATTTGGAAGGTTGGTCCCAGCCACTAGCCACGCTTTGATAGGATATTTTGGATTATTACTTGGGATAGATGCTTTTACAAGCTCATTTGTAATTCCCATTTGTGCCATTGGATATTTTTCTCCTATTTCTTTCCAACTCCATTTCGGATGTGGGAATTTTGGATGAGGATAGGTAGGAACTTTAATTTTTTCTTTAAAGTAGAAACCTCCGCGACGTCCCCAAGCACCTAATAAACCATTTAACATGGCTACTGCTCTTGCACGTTGACTGTCATCGCCGTACCATGTTACATGTCTTCCTGGATGTATAATTACCGATGGTGCAGCTTTTGCCATTTTACGAGCCGTTTCTCTTATCTCCGCTGGTTTAATGGTGGTAATACCATACGCCCATTCTGGACTGAATTGCTGTACGTGTTTTTTAAGTTCTTCAAACCCTAGTCCGTATTTTTTTACATAGGCTTTGTCATATAATTCTTCCTTGATAATTACATGCATCCAAGATAGAAGCAAGGCAATATCAGTAGCTGGTTTTATGGCGAGCCAGTGGGTAGATTTACTTGCCGCAGTAGATAATCGAGGATCAACTGTAATAATAGTTGCACCATTATCTATGGCAGCAGACATTTCTTGTACTTGAGAGTTGTGCATGTTTTCACCAATATGCGCACCTATTAATACCAAGCATTTGGTATCTCTAATATCGGTAGGTTCTGGTGATCCAACCCAAGAACCAAATGTAAGTCCAAATCCTGTTTCTCTCGGTCCTCTACATTGTGCATAAGCTGGCTCTCCAATAGTCTCTGATCCAAAAGCTTTGAAAAGATGTTCAAAATGACTTCCAGGTGAACCGTGTTTTAATAAAGCCATGCTCTCTGCTCCATAGTTGTCTTTAATGCCCTTCATTTTTGCGGCTATTAAAGTGAATGCTTCATCCCATGTAGCCTCTACAAATGTCTCTTCACCATTTACTGTTTTTCTAATTAATGGTGTTTTTAAGCGATCTTCATCGTCATACATTCCAACACCACCTGTTCCTCTAGGACATAAACGACCATAACAATGTGGATCATTGTCGTTTCCAATTATTTTTTTTATTTCTCCTTTTTGGTTGGTATGTGTCCATGCGGCACATTTCCAAAAACAAACTTCACAATAAGTTGGCGTTGTTTTTAATATGTCTATTGTGTTTTCCTGACCTAATTCTTCCATATAAGAATTAGCGCCAAATAGGTTATAAGACGATGCTGTAACAGCAGCTCCTCCAATACCTAAAGCGGAAATTTTAATAAACTTTCTCCTTGAGTTGTTCATGTTGATTTGATTTATTTGACATGGTAAAGTTAGCTTTGGAAGGTAGTTTTTGCGCTGATAAATGTCATGAAATCAATTTACTATGGTAACTTAGGTTACAGATAAGTTCAATGTTTACTGAGGCTGCGGGCTTTCAGACTATTGACGAATGTCAGTATTGCCTTTGTTTCTTTGTCTTACATTTGAAATGCTATAAATTTGTATAGCGCAAACATCACAGCGGTAAAATGAAGGATGGGCGTAAAGAAGTAAAAGTGGTATTCATAACAGTGATAACATATAATTAGATAGATGAAAAAAAAACCAATATTATTTTTAGGAACGTTGCTTCTTTTGGTGGCATTACTTTTTTTCTTCAAACCTTGGGAGTATTTTATTTCGGACGCTACCTATTCGGGTATGATCGACAAGGAATCTTGTTTCTCTTGTCATCAACAAAACGATGGGTATGCTGAATATCACAATCCAGAAATGATAGGTTGTGTTAGTTGTCATTTAGGGGATCCTGATGATCTAAGCAAAGAAGGTGCACATAAAAATATGGTCCTTATTCCAGGAAATTTATCTGATGCTTCACAAACTTGCGGTGTGTGTCACCCTAATGAATTAAAAAAAATAAACAGTTCCTTAATGACTACCAACAGCGGAATTGTAGCAGTGGATAAATTTATTTTTGAAGAAACAGACAGCCCTAATAATTTATATCATATTACGGAAGTTGGGCATACAGGAGCTGAAAAACATATTCGTGATTTATGTTCCAATTGTCATTTGGGGGCGGAGAAAACAGCCTTCGGAGAAATTACACAAATGAGTAGAGGTGGAGGTTGCAATGCTTGTCACCTTAATTATACTACAAAAGCTAATGAGGACTTAAAAAGATACTTGGACTCTGATAAAAAGGAACTTCCAACTTCTCATCCATCAACAGATGTTTTTATGTCTGATATGCATTGTTACGGTTGTCATAGTCGCTCTGGTCGAATTTCTACCAATTATGAAGGTTGGCAAGAAACTATTTATAATGACGATGAAATTCCTAATGATGACCAAAAATATAAGGTAAATGATGATAAACGTGTGTATCAATATATAGGAGAAGATGTACACCATGCACTGGGCTTGTTATGTATAGATTGCCATAGTTCCCATGAAGTGATGGGTGATGGAGAAAATTATGCTCATGCAGAAGATGCGGTAAAAGTAACTTGTAGTGATTGCCATTCAAAAGGGGATCGAAACACCGTTAGTTATGAAGCATTGGATACCGAATCCTTATTGGTGTTTTTGCATAGAGAATATGAGCATCAAGATAAAAAGATCATTGCTGTTGCTGATGGAGGTCATCCTTTAGTAAATACTTTCATCAAAAATGATACGGCTTTTTTAATCGGTAAAAAAAATAAAAAATTACATGTTTTAACTCCACAAGGGACTTGTGCAAAAGATGCTGTACATTCCAATGTATCTTGTAGTACGTGTCATTCTTCATGGGCTACCAAGTGTATAGGATGCCATAATGAATATGAACCTAATGCGGCTGGGTATGATTTACTGGATAAGAAAAAAACGGAAGGACAATGGAAAGAGTTTGTTGCTGAATTTAATGCCACACAACCATCCTTAGGTGTGAAAGAAACCAAAGATGGGGTTAAAATAAAACCAGCTATTCCCGGGATGATTTTAACTATAGATCATAAGAGTTTTGACTCCTTGTCTACTAAAGATACGAGTTTTCATAGACTATACGCTCCAAGCGCTCCTCATACTACAACAAAGGAAGCCAGAACCTGTATTTCTTGTCATTTAGATTCTCAAGCTTTGGGATATGGAAATGGAGCATTAGAATATGTTATTAGCAATGGAAAAGGAACATTTAACTTTTTTCCAGCCTATGCGAATAATGAGAATGATGGTCTCCCAGAAGATGCATGGATTCCTTTTTTAACAAAAGATGATCCAAACCGCATCAAATCCACCAGAACAGATTTCAGACCATTTTCTATAAAAGAACAGCAAAAAATGCTGACTATTGGTGCTTGTTTGACATGTCATGATCAAAAAACGGATATTATGAAAAGGAGTTTAGAAATTGATTTTAAGACGTTTAAAAAACAAATATCTGAGAAATGTGTCTTGCCGTTTTTGTAGGAACTAGTGAATGGGATTTAAGAGACAAGAGATAATTGGTAAGAGACAATTGGTAAGAGATAAAAGAAAATAGATAAGAGAAAATAGATAAGAGAAAATAGATAAAAGAATATAGATAAGAGACAGGACCGATTTTTGATTTGAAATTGATGTTTCTATAAAAAACTTCTTCAAATATTCTTATCCGAGAAGGCAGGAATCCAATGTAAAGAAAGTGCGCAAAGAATGGCCACTTTATTACTCACATCATCCTACGTCCATGCTATTCACTAATGTCACTCGTCTTGGCTCTTGGTTCAAGTTGTCCTATGTCTTTTGTAACCGTCAATGTCAATCGTCTTGGCTCCTGTCTCAAGTAGTGCTGTGTCCAAAATAAATAACTTACATTTAAAAATAATTTCATAAATTTCAACCAACTACTAACAACTAAATTATACAATGAACAAAAAAATAGCTCTTTTCATTTTCATATGCGTAGCAACTCTAGATATGCTGGGAATAATACTTAAAATAGAAATACTACGACTCGTGTTTAAACCATTAATTTTAGTGTCCTTAATAGCCTTGTATAAGATAAGTACAAGTAAAGGAAGCAATAAAATTTATGTATTGGCATTGCTGTTTTCATTTCTGGGGGATGTGTTTTTACTATTTGAAGGTGAATTGTTTTTTATGTTGGGATTGGGATCTTTTTTAATTGCACATGTATTTTTTATTAAAGTGGTTGTTTCCTGGTGGAAGGATTTTAAATGGAAAGAAATCATAATAATGGCTGTTCCTTTCGGGATGTTAGTAGTGGGACTGATGCTGTTTTTAAAAGATGATTTAGGCGTAATGTTGATTCCCGTAATTGTGTATGCTACGGTTATAGGAAGCCTTGGAACTGTGGCTACTGTTTTATACAAACAGAAGAAAACAAGCTATGCTCTCATCATGATGGTAGGAGCATTTGTATTTATGAGTTCTGATACCATTTTATCTATCAATCTGTTTTACAAGCCCATGATGCTCTTTAATATTTTAGTAATGTGTACTTATGTGGTGGCTCAGTATTTGATTTATAGAGCGGTTGTCTTAAAAGGGAGATAGAAGTCCTGATTTTTTAACTCAAACAAGGAAGGCGATTAAAGTCTTAGAATTGTATGAATATCCAAGTACCATAATTGAAGACGCTAGGAAAGTGGAATGGAATTGTATTGAGTTTTGAGCGTGTGCTTACAGACAAATGTTATATTTTGTTGATTTTTTTATTTTGATCAATAATTATAAGTATATTTGTTATACATAACCTTTGTGATTGTATGAAAAAAGATAAAATATTTAATAGTATTTCCTATATTATAACGGGTATATTTATTCCTATAGTCATACTCATTGTTCTTTTTATTATTTCGTCCTTGTTCTATGAAAAAGTTTTTTCATTTAAAAAAATCAACTTTTTAGTATGGCTTAGCCTTGGGATTAGTCTTGTTATAGCATTATTAGTGAGAAAAAATAAATTATTAAGACTTACAATAATTATCTTCTCGGCAGGGTTATCTTGTTTGCTATTATATAAAGCGATTTTTAAAAAAACTCAAAAAAAGGAATTGTTGAATCACGTGATTACATGGGACAATTTATCTCATAAAACAGCCATTCCTTTTTATGTTTCGCCTAGTGGACATCTCTATATAAAAACAGCTATAAAAGGGGATGTAAAGTATCTATTGTTTGATACCGGAGCTGATTTTACGATGTTGCACGAAAAATATAGGGATAATGTGCCAATTTCTATTAGTGAGGTAATAGATTCAAATAATAAAACAGAAAAAACAGGTTTTCATATATTGGATAGTTTAAAACTTTCAGAAATTGGTTTTTCTAATGTGAGTTATATGTCGCTAAAAAAGAATGCATGGGGAGATTGTGGATTCTTTAAAGGACAAGATTCTGTTGCGGGAATATTAGGAAATAATGTCATAAATAATTTTGTTTGGGACATAGATATGGTAAATAGAACCATGAAGATTTCGGATAAAAAATTTAACGGAACCACCGAACTGTCCAATATTCTTCGTTTATATAGAGACGGCATTAGTTGGGATGTTGAGATTGGAATAAATGGAATTAGAAAAAGGTTAAAATTGGATACAGGAAGTAATGGAGGCATTGGGATGACGGATAGTCTTGTTTCTGTAAAAAAGTATACCGGCTACCATTCATTTCCAGATTATAATAAGAGTGCATTTTCTTATAAAGATTGTATGGGGGAAAAGGTAGTGCTTGATACAATAGCTAGTGGTAGACATAAGAAAAAAAATAAAAGGAATGTTTTTGCGGATGTTGCTGTTGGAGATACCATTTTTAAAAACTCTTTGGTGAGAGATAATAATCATCACAATTTGTTTGGTATTCCCTTTTTTTGGGGATATGAACGAGTTGTGCTAGATTTTGTAAATAGAAAAATGTATTTCATAAATCCTATTAATGCTAAATATGTATTTCGACATTCATTTATTAGCGAGTTAAAAAGGTGGAATATTAAAAAAAATGCTTTAAAAGCAAACGGTAGTTTTATCTGCCAAATGAAAGATTCATTATTAGTAAAAGCGATTTCTAGAAAGACGAAAGACACTGTTAATTTTAAATTTAAAGGAGCTGTTACCTATTATGGAAATATAGCTAATGATACAATAACTATGGATAGCATAAAAGGATTTAAGTATTTCTCAAAAAATCATCTAGCGAAAGAAGCGTATACAGAAGAAGTTATTTTGAAGAATAATTTATTCAAACTTTTGGATGGGGAAGAACTTTGGGAATCTTTGTAAATGATGTATCATATGTTTGCTCTCTTATCTTTTATTGGAGGTGATTTTTTTCAAAACTAAATTGTATGTATCGTTTAATATTTATGTCTACCTAGGGGTATAGGTGTAATAAGAAACTGTTTTTATGTATTAAAAACAGGTGGCTTATAGTTGTATTAGGATAGTATATAACGGCAAACGGTGATAAATTTTGTATATTTGGATGTCTTTTAGTGAATAAAATTCATTTGTTCCCCATTTATTTATTTGTCTAACTTTAAAATAAAGTTTTAAAAAATGGAAGTAGAACTGTCTTCACAACAATTAATTGATCATATAAAATTTTTAGAAAAGGAAAATTCTTTATTAAAGAGCAGTTTAACAGCCCAGGAAATAAAACTGAATCTTTTAGGAGAGAATAAAGTGAAAAGTTGTGGTAATAATTTAAATTCTCAAATAGAGAAATATGTATTATCTAGTTTTTTTAATACGTTTCCTATTGGAGTTAATGTTTTTGATGCTGAGGGAAAAGTCTTGTTTGTAAATCAGTTTGCGAGAGATCTTTTTGGAGTTGATAAAGATGATCCTTTATTGGATTACCGTTTATTTGATGATCCTTCTGTAAAAGAACAAACGAAAAAAGCTATTAGAAATGGTGGATTGGCAGAGGAAGAACGATTTATAGATTTTAATGCCATTTATGCGCATAAGATGTACAATACATCGAGAGATATTGATGCAAAAGTTTGTATTCAATTGAATTATTCGCCTTTCGGAGAAAACGAAAAAGACCCTATGGGGTATTTATTGACCATTCTAGATATTACAGGAAAGAAAGATTTTGAACAAATAAGTTTGAAATTGAAAAACATGAATGCCTCAAAGGATAAGTTTTTTTCTATCATAGCTCATGATTTACGAAGTCCATTTAATAGTATCTTAGGGTTTACAAACTTATTATTAGAAAGCACTGATAACTTTGAAATAGAAAAATTTGAAAATTATTTAGGAATCATTAATTCATCTGCTATAAGCACGCTTGTTTTATTGGAGAATTTATTGGACTGGGCCAAATTTCAGACGGGAAAGTTAGATTTTAATCCTGAAAAAATAGTGTTATCATCCTTGATAAAAAATATCATTGAAATTTCAAACTCTGCAGCCACCATAAAAAATATTTCCCTAAATTTTAATTATGATTATGAAGTGGAAGTTTTTGCAGATAGAAATATGCTAAAGACCATTTTAAGAAATTTGATTTCTAATGCCATTAAGTTTACCGAAGTAGGCGGTGAGGTTAATTTCTTTGTGAATGTAAAACAAGATCATGTAGAAATTAAAATCTCAGATAATGGTGTTGGGATGGATAAGGAAACGCTAGGTAAATTATTCGAAATATCTAATACTGTATCTTCAATTGGAACCCAGAACGAAAAAGGATCTGGGTTGGGATTGGCTTTGTGTAAAGATTTTGTAGAAAAGCATCATGGTGAAATATATGCTAATAGTATTTTAGGGAAAGGAAGTAATTTTATTTTTACTTTACCTTTCAATGGCTTCTAGTTTATGTTTATACTTTAATACTTTTTCCTTCAGCTTCTATATTTTTAACAGCATCAAAATAGAAATCGACACGGCCTACATTAATTCCGTATTTCCCTACTTGATTTACTAATACCTGTTTACCGTCTATATTTGTTACCGAGGTAGGTTTGTCTAAAAACGTATGAGTATGCCCTCCAATGATGAGGTCTATGTTATTGGTGGCGGCAGCTAATTTTAAATCTGAAATTCTAGAAGAATCCCCTTTGTCGTTGTATCCCAAATGTGACAAGCAAATAATCAAATCACAGTGCTCATCATTTTTTAGTGTCCTTGTAATTTGTTGGCTTATTTCTATAGGGTCATTGTATTTGGTTTCTTTGTAAAGATGTTTTAGAACCAATCCGTCTAGTTCCACTCCTAATCCAAAAACACCTATTTTAATACCATCTTTTATGAAAATTTTATAAGGTTTTACTAGTCCGTCGAGCAGCGTGTTTTTAAAGTCATAATTGCTAGAAACAAAATCAAATTTAGCATGAGGTAGTTGTTTGTAAAAACCGTCCACTCCATTATCAAAATCGTGATTTCCAAGTGTGGCACAATCGTATTTTAACATGCTCATAAGCTTAAATTCCAATTCGCCGCCATAAAAGTTAAAATAAGGTGTTCCTTGAAAAATATCTCCAGCATCCAGTAACAATGTGTTTGGATTTTCTTTTCTGATGCTGTTTACTAAAGTAGCTCTCCTAGAAATTCCACCTTGGTTGGGGTATTTGGGGTGGTTGGCATGAAATGGGTCTATATGACTGTGGGTGTCGTTGGTGTGTAAAATGGTTATTTTTTTGCGACTCTCACTGCTAAACGATTGCAAGGACAAGCCTCCCAATGTTAACCCTGCCGTAATTACTCCTGTGTTTTGTATAAAATTTCTTCTGTTCATGGGTTTAGTTTAGGCGTTTAAAACGTTCGTCTAATTGTGTTTTTACGGTGTCTGTTTTTACAAAATAATCTATAATAGCAGCTCTGAATTTATAATCCAATTCGTGTAAACTGACAGGATTTGCAAAAAAGTTCATTTTATCACCTCCTTTTTGAAGGTAATCAGAAGTTAATACAAAATAATTTTTTGAACGGTCAAATGCTTTTCCGTTGATAGTGAATAATGCAGTATTACCATTTTCTAAATGTAATTTCACCTGTTTGGATAGCGGGTGAGCACGATCACTTTTGTTTAGGTATTCCACCATTTCCAATATTTTTGCGCCTGTTAATTCTACCACAACCAATATGTTTTCAAAAGGCATTAATTTAAATGCGTGTTCGTTTGTAATAGCTCCTTTTCCGATAGGTGCTCTTATTCCTCCTCGATTAAACAATACAAAATCAATGTTTTTTTCTGTTCTTTTATTAAAAACAGGATTGGCTTGTTCAAAGCATAAATCGGCCAATAAATTTCCTAAACTACTTTCCAGTTGGCCATCAAAGGGATTTAAATCTATAGGAGTATAGCTTATTACTTTGGACATTTCTTTTTGTACAGAAGTTCTATAGGGTAGAATGAAGTTTTCTATCAAACTATCAGATTGATAGGTATCGCTAATGGGAAGGACGCTTGTTTGTGTTTTTACCAATTGTTTTTTATCAGTTGAACAAGAAATTATCATTAAAAATAGCGTGCAGTAAGCGGCAAATCTAAAATTTATATAGTGCATGTTTTTAGCGTGTTATTTAGAAGGAAGTTAGTTTGAAGCCTTCATAATTTTTTTAACAAAGTAATTTGATTAGTTTTGTGTACCTAAGTGTAAATATAGATGATTTTTGCAGGATTAAAACGAAAAACGCTTCAATATTTTTTTGATAAAAAGCGTCGTGAAATAAAGAATACGAACCGAGGTGATAAGTCATTGAAAGTTTCAAAAGTTGGCGTGATTTTAAATGATAAAATTGAAGGGCCTTCGGTAGTGAAGAATCTGGTCAAGGTGTTTGGTTTTGGTAAAAATCAGATTGTTTTTTTGGTACATAAACCGGAATTGAATGTTAAGACAGAAGCCAATACAGAAGGAATGTTTGGGAATGCAGATTTTGGCTGGTATGGGACTATTAAGAACCCGTTAGTGCAGGATTTTGTACAAACAGACTTTGATTTGTTAATAAATTATAGTCCAAGTTCTAATTTGTATATAGATACCTTAGTTTTGCTTTCAAAAGCTTCATTTAAGGTAAGTCATGCAGGGATTAATGACGATTTGTATGATTTGGTAGTGGCAACGGGATTGAAAGACGTGACTACACTTAATCAAGAAGCAAAGAAATATTTACAGATTTTAAATAAAATATAATGGACAAATTTTTCGGAACAGGAGTAGCACTAGTAACACCGTTTAACTCGGATAAATCTGTAGATGTAGCGGGATTAGAACGATTGGTGAAGTTTCAAATTTCCAATGGAATAAACTATTTGGTAGTCTTAGGTACAACTGGGGAACCAGCAACACTTACATCTGAGGAAAAGGAGCTTGTAAAAAAGACAATTGTTAAGGCAAATAATGGTGCTTTACCGTTAGTTTTAGGTATAGGAGGAAATAATACTGCAGAGGTTGCAAGTGCAATGCAGGACACAGATTTAAGTGATTTTGACGCCGTATTATCAGTGTCTCCATATTATAATCGACCTACACAAGAAGGGATTTACCAGCATTTTATGGCCGTTGCGTCTGTTTGTCCAAAACCTGTTATTATTTACAATGTACCTAGTAGAACAGGGGCAAATATAGAAGTAGATACCGTAGTTCGTTTAGCGAATGATTGTAAAAATATTATAGCGGTAAAAGAAGCTGCTGGAAGTATAGTACAAGCGATGCAGATGATTCAAAATACACCAACTGATTTTATGGTAATTTCTGGTGATGACGCCATCGCTTTGCCGATGGTATTGGCAGGTGGGGCAGGGGTGATCTCTGTTATTGGTCAAGGATTACCTGAAAAATTCGCTAAATTAATTGACTTAGGTCTGCAAAATGATGCTAAAAATTCCTTTACTTTACAGTATGAAATATTAGATAGTATTGATTTGATCTTTAGCGAGGGTAACCCTGCGGGTATCAAGGCAATGCTTCAAAAATTAAATATTTGTTCTGATGAAGTTCGTTTGCCATTGGTAAAGGCTTCGGAAGAATTACATCAAAAAATACAAACCTTTATTAATAACGATAAATAGTTTATTATGATTTCAGAAGCAATACAAGCAGCATTAAACAAACAAATTAGAATAGAAGGTGAATCTTCTCAAATATACTTAGCAATGGCTTCTTGGGCTGAACTTCAAGGACTAGAAGGTGTGGCTGAATTTATGTACAACCAATCTGACGAAGAACGTATGCATATGTTAAAACTGTTCAAGTATGTAAATGAACGTGGAGGACATGCGCAAGTAACTCAGTTAGATGGACCTTCATTGGAATTTGGATCTTTTAAGGAAATGTTCGAAACGTTGTTTAAACATGAATTGTTTGTATCTGAAAGCATCAACGAACTGGTACACCTTACTTTTGAAAATAAAGACTATGCAACACATAATTTCTTACAATGGTATGTGGCTGAGCAAATAGAAGAAGAAGCACAAGCACGTATGATTTTAGATAAAATTAAATTAATTGGTGATAATACAGCAGGTTTGTATTTGTTCGATAATGACATCAAACAAATTTCGGCAGCAGCCCAAGCAGCAGCCTCAGCACTATAGTATTAACATACAATTATGAATGCAGAAGCTTTATTATTGAAATAGCTTGTTATTTTTGTGGTTCATAAAGCGAATAAAATATTTTATTAATCCAACTTAAATAACTAATTTTGCAAAATGCAAAAAATTAAAAATTTTTCAATCATACTGTTAGCCGCTATTAGTTTAGTGTCATGTAGTGAGTATCAAAAAGTATTAAATAAAGGTACCAAACAGGAACAATACAAATTAGCAACTAAATTATACGAGCAACAAAAATTTTCTAAATCTTTGCAGTTATTCGAAAAGATAACTCCTGCGTATCGTGGAAAACCTCAAATGGAGCGTATTCAGTATATGGTTTCACAAGCACATTACAATACAAAGGATTATACAATGGCTGCGTATTATTTTGATAAGTTTGCAAAAAACTATCCAAATAGTTCTAAAAAGGAAGATGCTGCATTTTTGTCTGCTGATAGTTATTATTTAGATTCACCTAAATATAGTTTAGATCAGAAACAAACGAATGAAGCATTAAATGCCTTACAGAATTTTATATATGAGTATCCAAATTCTGATCGTTTACAACAAGCTAATGAAAAAATTGCGGAGCTTACTTTTAAGTTAGAAAAAAAATCTTTCGAAATAGCAAAGCAATATTACCATATAGGTGATTACCGTGCATCGATTACGTCTTTTGATAATTTATTATCAGATCATTTAGGAACTTCTTACAAGGAAGAGGCGTTGTTTTTAAAATTAAAAGCAGCACATGATTTAGGTGTAAAAAGTTATTTTACAAAAAAAGAAGAACGATTGAACGAGGCTAAAAAAGCTTACGAAAAGTTTAGTCGTAATTATCCAGCATCTGAATTTAAAAAGGATGCAGATAAATTAATGAAGAATATTACTAAAGAAATAAACGTACTAGTAGCACTAACAGTAGAAAATTAAAGCAATGGATTATAAAAACACACAGGCAGAGTCAACAACAGTTACTTATGATAAAGTTAAAGTTGAAGCGCCTACGGAGAACATTTACGAAGCTATTTCTGTAATTGCAAAAAGAGCGGGGCAAATTAATGGAGATTTGAAGAATGAGTTGGTTGAGAAATTGGAAGAGTTTGCAACTCATAATGATAGTTTAGATGAGGTTTTTGAAAATAAAGAACAAATAGAAGTTTCTAAATTCTACGAAAAATTACCAAAACCTACTGCAATTGCTGTTCAGGAATGGTTAGAAGGAAGAGTTTATCACAGAAATCCGTCTAATAATAACGACTAATTTTTAAATTACAACAATGTCTGTATTAAAAGGGAAGAAAATTGTGTTAGGCATATCAGCCGGAATAGCAGCCTATAAAACAGCACATCTTGTAAGATATTTTATAAAAGCAGGAGCCAAGGTACGTATTATCATGACTCCTGCTTCTAAGGATTTTGTAACACCGCTTACATTATCTACACTTTCTAAGTACCCGGTTGCGTCCAATTTTTATAGTAAAAGTGACGACAGTGCCGAATGGAATAGTCATGTAGAGTATGGCTTATGGGCAGATTTTATGATCATTGCACCAGCGACGGCAAATACGATGGCAAAAATGGCTCATGGTATCTGCGATAATCTATTATTAGCTACCTATTTATCTGCAAAATGCCCAGTGTATTTTGCGCCTACAATGGATTTGGATATGTATTTACATCCGAGTACATTAAAAAACATGACTACCTTAACCTCTTTTGGAAATATCTGTATCGCTGCTACTTCTGGTGAATTAGCAAGTGGATTGGTCGGAGAAGGTAGAATGGCTGAACCTGAATCAATTGTTGAGTTTATAGAAAAAGACTTGTCTCAAAACTTACCTTTAAAAGGTAAAAAGGTGATGATTACTGCTGGACCTACATTTGAATCTATCGATCCAGTGCGATTTATAGGCAATCATTCTTCTGGAAAAATGGGGTTTGAGTTGGCTAAAGAAGCGGCAAATCTGGGAGCGGAGGTACTATTAATAGCCGGTCCAAGTAACGAAATAATTTCACATCCATTTATTAAACGTGTTGATGTAGTAAGTGCACAAAACATGTATGACGTTGCTCATGCAGATTATAATGTGTGTGATATAGTAATTTGTGCAGCGGCAGTGGCAGACTATACGCCTAAGCATGTTGCCCCTTTAAAAATGAAGAAATCAGCGGGTGATTTAGCACTTGAGTTGATAAAAACAAAAGACATTTTAGCATCGCTTGGTGCTGAGAAAAAAGGACAATTTTTAGTTGGTTTTGCCTTGGAAACGGATAACGAAATTAAGAATGCCCTTCATAAATTACAAAAGAAAAATTTAGATCTTATTGTTTTAAATTCCCTCCAAGATAAAGGGGCTGGATTTAAAAAAAGTACGAATAAGGTCACTTTAATTGATAAATCGGAAAAAATTTCGGAATTTAGTCTCAAATCTAAAGCAGCGGTTGCAGTAGATATATTTAACGAGATAATTTCTAAGATTAATGCGTAATATTTTTTTAGTAGCTTTCATGCTTATCGTTTCTGTGTCTTTTCAGGCACAAGAATTAAATTGTTCCATATCTGTTAATGCGGATAAAATTCCGGGTTCTAATAAACAAGTGTTTAAAACATTGGAAAATGCTTTGAACGAATTTGTGAACCGTAAGAAGTGGACTGCCCAAAATTATAAAATACAGGAACGTATTGAATGTAATATGACAATTACCATCACCGAGTATTCTGGAGATGCATTTAAAGGAAATATTCAGATTCAAGCTTCAAGACCAGTGTATGGTTCGGTATATTTAACACCAGTATTTAACTTTAAAGACGATAACTTTGCATTTAATTATACGGAGTATCAACCTTTGCAGTACAGCAAGGATAATTTTGATTCAAATTTAGAATCTTTAATTACCTATTATGTGTATACCATTTTAGGAATGGATGCCGATAGTTTTGAACTTAAAGGAGGAAATACCTATTTTGAAATTGCTCAAAATATTATGGTCTTGGCACAACAAAGTGGATTTAAAGGATGGAACCAAAACGATGGGAGCCGTACTAGATATACCTTAATTGATAATTTACTGTCTTCCACCTATGAAGATTTTAGAAATGCCACGTATGTGTACCATAGAAAAGGTATGGATATGATGGCTACAGATACCCAAAAAGGGAAGGCTTTTATTGCTGAAGCCATCCAGTTATTAAAAAACGTCTACGATAGAAGACCAGAAGCGTATTTACTACGTGTTTTTATGGATTCAAAGGCCAATGAAATTACCGATGTTTTTAAGGATGGTCCTTCATTTAATACAAGCCAAGTGAGAAATAACCTGCAGAAAATTTCTCCCTTGAATGCTGATAACTGGGTTAAAATAAAATAGTATTTTTGCGTAAACATATTGAATCTTGTTAACAAAACTCTTTATAAACAACTATGCCCTGATCGATTCATTGACGATCGATTTTAAAAAAGATTTGTCCATTATTACGGGTGAAACTGGGGCGGGAAAATCAATTCTTTTAGGTGCTCTTGGTTTGGTTTTAGGAAACCGAGCTGATTTGAGCGTATTAAAAAATTCAGCATCCAAATGTATAATTGAAGCTGAATTTGATATTCAGAATTATGGTTTACAGAAGTACTTTAGGAATACGGACCTGGATTTTGAAGCACAAACCATAATTCGCAGAGAGATTCTACCAAGTGGTAAATCTCGTGTCTTTATAAATGATACACCTGCTAATTTAAAAGTTTTGCAAGGCTTGGGGACAAGTTTGATAGATATTCATTCACAACACCAAACCATGAAATTATCTGATGCAGATTTTCAATGTATGGTTGTGGATGCGTTGGCCTCCAATAAAAAAAATCTTTCGTCTTATGAAAAAGGACTTAAATTACACAAAAAATGTAAAAAAGAATTACAGCAATTATTAGATAATCAAAAAGAATTATCTGATAAATTTGAGTATAATAACCACCTGTTTTTGGAATTAGAGGAGGCAAACCTCAAAGCAGGGGAGCAGGAGGAAATTGAAGCGAACTTAGCTATATTGAACAATAGTGAAGATATAAAATTAAACTTATCAGAAGCCATTGCCATTGCAAGTACGGAAGATGTTGGTTTGCAAAGTTCCACACATAATCTTTGGACTAATTTACAGAAAATTGCTTCCTTTGGAACTGCTTATGATGATTTGAGTAAACGTATCGAAAGTATAGTAATAGAGTTAAAAGATATAGTTTCTGAATTAGAAACCTTGGACGAAACCGTACAGTACGACCCACAGGAAATTGAACGATTAAACGATCGGTTGCAAATGATATACGATTTGCAAAAGAAACATCAAGTAGATTCGGTAGCAGGATTGATCGAAAAGCATAACGAATTGTCGGAGATAGTGGCAGTTTCGGGTAATATTACTGAAAGTATAGATACTAAGAAAATTGAATTATCTGATATCGAATCCAATTTGAATCAATTGGCGGATAAAATTCATGACAATAGAAAAATTGCCATTCCAAAATTAACGAAGCAACTAGACAAAGTGTTACGTGTTTTAGGAATGGAAAATGCGCAGTTTAATATTGTGCTCGAAAAAACAGCGCAATTTACCTATAACGGAAAAGATGAATTAGAGTGGTTGTTGTCTGCTAATAAAGGAGGTAACTTTGGTGCTTTGAAAAAAGTAGCTTCTGGTGGTGAATTATCACGAATTATGTTGGCAGTAAAAGTTATTCTCTCTAAATACACGAAGCTTCCAACCATTATATTTGATGAAATTGATACGGGAGTTTCTGGAGATATTGCCAATAAAATGGGAGAGATAATGCAGTTTATGAGTACTAATATGCAAGTAATGTCTATTACTCATTTACCTCAGATTGCAGCTAAAGGTAACCAACATTATAAGGTGTATAAAGAGGTTAAAAATAATTCCACGCTAACACATCTAAAGGAATTAACTACTGAAGAAAGAATTGATGAAATCGCTGAAATGTTAGAAGGGAAAAATGCCTCTGATACTGCAGTGAAGCATGCGAAACAACTATTAAATATTCTTTAAGAAAGGATTTGAATTATGTATAATTTACTAAAAGGTAAAAAAGGAATCATTTTCGGAGCGTTGGATCCACAATCAATTGCATGGAAAACGGCAGAAAGAGCACATGAAGAAGGGGCTACTTTTGTGTTGACAAATGCGCCTGCCGCGATGCGAATGGGAAGTATTGATGTATTGGCAAAAAAGACGAATTCGACGGTCATTCCTGCAGATGCAACATCCATTGAAGATATTCAGAATTTAGTAGATAAAGCACAGGATATTCTAGGAGGTAAGTTGGATTTTGTACTGCACTCAATTGGGATGTCTGTTAATGTACGTAAGAAAAGAGCCTATACTGATTTGAATTATGATTTTTCTGTAAAAGGCTGGGATGTTTCTGCCTTGTCTTTTCATAAAGTGATGTCAGTATTGTACAATAAAAAGGCCATGAATGAGTGGGGGAGTATTATTGCATTAACCTATATGGCGGCGCAACGTGTTTTTCCTGACTATAACGACATGGCAGACAATAAAGCGTATTTAGAATCTATTGCACGTAGTTTTGGTTACTATTTTGGGAAAGATTTTAATGTAAGAGTTAATACTATTTCTCAATCACCAACAGTAACAACAGCTGGTAAAGGAGTAAAAGGACTCGGTGGTTTTTTAAATTATGCCGATAAAATGGCTCCTTTAGGAAATGCTTCAGCACTAGAATGTGCGGACTATACCATCAGTATGTTTTCCGATTTAACTAAAAAAGTGACCTTACAGAATTTATTTCATGATGGTGGGTTTTCCAATGTAGGAATGAGTAATGAGGTGATGGATTTATTCTCTGAAGAATCTTAATTGATAAAAAGAACTTTAAGTTTTATATCATTTTCCAGGAACCAGCAACCAGCAACTAACTGTTAACAATCACAACCTTTGACTATACAATATTCCATTATCGTTCCTGTATTTAACAGGCCTCAAGAAATTCAAGAATTATTGGAGAGTTTGACAAAACAAACTTTTAATGACTTTGAAGTAATTATCGTAGAGGACGGATCCGAGTTTGATGCAAAAGAAATAGTGGCTTCATTTGAAGATCAATTGAATATTCGTTATTTTTTTAAAACCAATACAGGAGCAGGGCAAAGTAGAAATTACGGCATGGAAAGGGCTCGTGGAGATTACTTTTTAATCTTGGATTCTGATGTTATTGTACCTGAAGGATATGTGGCCGCAATTCATAAAAGATTAACCGCTGAATATACCGATGCTTTCGGTGGCCCAGATGCTGCACACCCGTCATTTACATTCTTACAAAAAGCGATTGATTATTCCATGACTGCTATGTTGACTACTGGTGGAATTAGAGGGAATAAAAAAGCGAAAAACAAATTTCAGCCGAGGAGTTTTAATTTAGGAATCTCAAAAAAAGCTTTTGAAAAGACGAAAGGTTTTTCGAAAATGAAGATAGGAGAAGACATAGATTTGAGCTTTAGATTATGGGATTTAGGATTTGAAACACAATTGATAGAAGAAGCGTATGTGTTTCATAAACGTAGAAGTACTTTAAAACAGTTCTACAAGCAGACAAATAATTTTGGATATGCTCGCCCGTTTTTAAATAAAAAATTTCCTAAAACTGCAAAAATCACTTATTGGTTTCCTACCGTTTTTATACTATTATTTTTGATTTCAGTACTTGGATACGCGGTTGGAGCAACTTTTTTGATTTCTTGTTTTGGAGTCTATTTTTGCGTTTTATTTATAGATTGCATGTTTAAATATAAAAATGTAATTGTAGCTACGTTAAGTTGTGTTACTACCTTGGTTCAGTTTGCTGGCTATGGAATTGGTTTTTTGAAGGCGCAGTTTGGACTACCTCAGTAGTTGACAGAACATAGAACATAGAACATAGAAAATAGAACATAGAAAAGAGAAAAGAGAAAAGAGAAAATAGAGAATAGAGAAAGGAAAAGAGATGCGGTATAGATAATTTAGATATCTTTCTCTTGTTAGGTGTTTTGTTGATTCACGCCATCACCCATCACCCATCACTTGGCATAAAAAAAGTGCTCTCTTTCGAAAGCACTTTGAATTATTGTCATAGAAGTTGTTTATTCTTCTTTGGTTGTTTCTTCATTTTTTTCAATTCGGATTGTTAGTTCTTTAGAACCTGAATCTAAATCCATATAGATACTATCTCCTTCAGAAAGCGTAGAGTTTACAATCTCTTCTGCTAAGGCGTCTTCAATATATTTTTGAATAGCTCTCTTTAAAGGTCTCGCACCATATTGTTTATCAAATCCTTTATCGGCTATATAGTCTTTAGCTTCATTTGACAAATGTAACGTATACCCAATTCCTTCGATACGCTTTAACAGCTTAGCTAATTCTATATCAATAATTTTATGAATATCTTCTCGCTCTAGAGTGTTGAATACAATCACATCATCGATCCTGTTTAAAAATTCAGGAGCAAAAGATTTTTTTAACGCATTTTCTATCATGCTTTTTGCGTTAGCATCCGCTTGAGCAGCTTTAGATGATGTTCCAAAACCAACACCCGCACCAAAGTCTTTCAATTGCCTAGATCCAATATTAGAAGTCATGATAATAATCGTATTTCTAAAATCAATTTTCCTACCTAAACTATCGGTAATGAATCCATCATCTAAAATTTGAAGTAGCATATTAAATACGTCTGGATGTGCTTTTTCTATTTCATCTAATAGAACAATCGCATAAGGTTTACGTCTAATTTTTTCAGTTAATTGACCACCTTCTTCGTAACCTACATATCCTGGAGGAGCTCCAATTAATCTAGAAATGGCAAATTTTTCCATGTATTCACTCATGTCTATTCTTACCAGTGCATCTTCACTGTCAAAAAGCTCTGTAGCAAGAATTTTTGCTAACTGTGTTTTCCCAACTCCTGTTTGTCCCAAAAATATAAACGATCCAATAGGTTTATTAGGATCCTTCAATCCTACACGATTTCTTTGAATGGCTTTTACTACTTTCTGAACAGCTTCATTTTGCCCTATAATTTTCCCTTTAATAAGATCAGGTAAATCATGTAAGCGCGTACTTTCAGCTTCGGCTACCCTATTTACAGGGATTCCTGTCATCATAGAAACTACTTCAGCCACGTTGTCTTCTGTAACTACTTGCCTGTTTAATTTAGAATCTTCTTCCCATTTTTGTTGGGATTGATACAGCTCACTTTCTATGCGTTTTTCATCATCTCGTAGACGTGCAGCTTCTTCGTATTTTTGGGTGTTTACAGCTTTTGTTTTAGATTCTCTTACGTTTTCTAATTCTTTTTCAAGTTCTAAAACTTCCTTAGGAACAACAATGTTTGTAATGTGGATTCTAGACCCGGCTTCGTCCATAGCATCAATAGCTTTGTCTGGTAAAAAGCGATCTGTCATATACCTGCTTGATAATTTTACACAAGCTTCAATGGCGTCTTTTGTGTATGTAACACGGTGATGATCTTCGTATTTATCTTTTATATTATGCAAGATTTCAATAGTTTCATCTATGGAAGTTGGTTCCACAATTACTTTTTGAAAACGACGCTCTAAAGCACCATCTTTTTCTATGTTGGTCCTGAATTCATCTAAGGTTGTAGCTCCAATACATTGAATTTCACCTCTGGCCAAAGCAGGTTTAAGCATATTGGAAGCATCCAGCGACCCTGTAGCACCACCGGCACCTACAATGGTGTGAATCTCATCGATAAACAAAATAATTTCTTGGTTCTTTTCCAATTCATTCATCAGCGCTTTCATACGCTCTTCAAATTGACCACGGTATTTAGTTCCTGCTACAAGGCTCGCTAAATCCAACGAAATAATTCGTTTGTCAAATAGGATACGAGAAACTTTTCTCTGTACAATACGAAGTGCTAAACCTTCTGCAATGGCAGATTTCCCTACTCCAGGCTCCCCAATTAACATAGGGTTATTTTTTTTACGTCTACTCAGTATTTGGGAGACTCTTTCTATTTCTTTTTTACGACCTACAACAGGATCTAATTTACCTTCTTCGGCTAATAGAGTTAAGTCTCTACCGAAATTATCAAGTACAGGTGTTTTTGATTTTTTTTGAGCTGCTTTTCCTCCTTTTGCTGGTTCAAAAGGATTTGATTTTGAGCTTTCAAATTCGTCATCAGATGTGCCTTGGGCTAGTGGTGTCTGAGGGGTGTCACCATCCATGTAGTAATTCATAAATATTTTTTTTAGTTCATAGTAACTCACGTCAAAATTGCTAAATATTTTCGTGATAGGGTCGTTGTCATTTCTCAAAATACAAAGTAGTAAATGTCCCGTGTTTATTGAGTCGCTTTGGTATAGTTTGGCTTCTAAAAAAGACGTTTTCAATGCTTTTTCAGCCTGTCTTGTCAGGTGAATACTTTTCTTTTGGGTGTTGAGTTCGTGCAATAGGTTTGGAGGACTTAAAGTCTCTACCTTTTGTTTCAATAAATCCAAGTTAATATTTATAGCATTTAATATATCTATAGCTTTACCAGATCCTCCACGTAAAATACCCAACATTAGGTGTTCGGTACCTATGAAATCGTGACCTAAGCGCTGAGCTTCTTTTTTGCTAAAAGTAATTACATCTTTTACTTTTGGAGAAAAATTATCGTCCATAATTCAATTTTTGTAGTAAAGTTAGTAGATTTTTTCTGTTAAACATACAAAAAGTGAACCACATTTTACAATTTCTTCTTTGGAATTGAAAAAAAAGTAAAAAACAGACTGATTGTCAGGGTATTATTTTTTGATTCCTCTTATAATAGTTGTTAATAACTAGGATTAAAATGAATGGTATTTTTTCATTGTAAAACTTGCAAAAATTGTATATTGCTAGTTGTTAAAAATGCAAAAAATAAAATCAAAAATTTATGGCAAACGGAGAAAAACTAATTCCTATTAACATAGAAGATGAAATGAAATCAGCTTACATTGATTATTCAATGTCGGTGATCGTTTCACGTGCTTTACCAGATGTTAGAGATGGTTTAAAACCTGTGCATCGTCGTGTTTTATTCGGAATGCATGAATTAGGTATTAAAGCTACAGGTAGCTATAAGAAATCTGCGAGAGTCGTAGGGGAGGTACTGGGAAAGTATCACCCACATGGTGATACATCGGTATATGATGCAATGGTGCGTATGGCTCAGGAATGGAGTATGCGTTATAGAATGGTTGATGGACAAGGAAACTTTGGATCGGTAGATGGTGACAGTCCTGCAGCAATGCGTTATACAGAGGTTAGAATGCAAAAAGTGTCAGAAGATATGCTTTCTGATATTGAAAAAGATACAGTTGATCATAAGTTAAATTTTGATGATACCCTTAAAGAACCTACGGTATTACCAACACGTATTCCTACGTTGTTAGTAAATGGAGCTTCTGGGATTGCGGTAGGGATGGCCACCAATATGGCGCCTCACAATTTAACAGAGGTTATTGATGGTATCATGGCGTATATTGACAATAATGATATTGAGATTTCTGAATTAATGCAGCATATAAAAGCACCTGATTTTCCTACCGGAGGTACCATTTATGGGTATGACGGAGTAAAAGATGCTTTTGAAACTGGACGTGGACGAATTGTAATGCGTGCAAAAGCAGTAATTGAGGAAGTAAAAGGTCGTGAATGTATCATTGTAACTGAAATTCCTTATCAAGTGAATAAGGCAGAGATGATTAAGAAAACTGCCGAACTTGTAAATGATAAAAAAATAGAAGGTATTTCTAATATTCGTGACGAATCTGATAGGAGAGGGATGCGAATTGTATATATCTTAAAACGTGATGCAATTCCTAATATCGTTTTAAATAAATTATTTAAGTATACGGCTTTACAAACATCATTTAGTGTTAATAATATCTGTTTGGTGAATGGTAGACCAGAATTATTGAATCTAAAACAAATGATTCACTATTTTGTTGAGCACCGTCATGATGTAGTGATTCGTAGAACGCAATTTGAGCTTAAAAAAGCAGAAGCAAGAGCGCATATCTTAGAAGGATTAATCATTGCAAGTGATAATATTGATGAAGTAATCCAAATTATTAGAGCTTCTAATAATCCAGATCAAGCACGTGTAAGTTTAGAGAAACGATTCGAATTATCTGAAATTCAAGCCAAGGCAATTGTAGAAATGCGATTACGTCAATTAACGGGACTTGAGCAAGATAAATTACGTGGTGAATACGACGAAATCATGATCTTAATTATCGATTTAAAAGATATTTTAGCAAATGAAGAACGTAGGTTCAATATCATTAAAGATGAATTGACTACTATTCGTGATAAATATGGTGATGCCCGTCGTTCTGTAATTGAATATGCAGGAGGAAACATGAGTATCGAAGATATGATTCCTAATTCTAAAGTTGTCGTAACTATTTCACATGCTGGTTATGTAAAACGTACGAACTTAGAAGAGTATAAAGTACAAAACAGAGGAGGACGTGGACAAAAAGGTGTGAGTACAAGAAATGAAGATTTCCTTGAGCACTTATTTGTAGGGACCAACCACCAATACATGTTGTTCTTTACGCAAAAAGGAAAAGTATTCTGGATGCGTGTGTACGAAATTCCTGAAGGAGGTAAAGTGTCTAAAGGTCGTGCTATTCAAAATTTGATTAATATAGAACAAGACGATAAAGTAAAAGCGTTCTTGGTGACAGAAGATCTAAAAGATTTAGATTATATCAACAGTCATTATATTATTATGGCGACTAAAAAAGGTCAGGTTAAAAAGACTTTGTTAGAACAATATTCTAGACCTAGAACAAATGGAATTACTGCCATTACAATTAAAGATGGAGATGAGCTTTTAGAAGCTAAATTAACCACAGGAGATAGTCAAGTAATGTTGGCTTTAAAATCTGGAAAATCTATTCGTTTCGAAGAGAGTAAAACCAGACCTATGGGACGTGGAGCATCGGGAGTTCGTGGTATCTCTCGTTCTAATGAAGAGGATGAAGTAATTGGTATGATTGCGGTAAATGACGTAAATAGTGAAATATTAGTGGTTTCAGAAAAGGGATACGGAAAACGATCTAGTTTAGAGGATTATCGTATTACTAACCGTGGAGGTAAAGGAGTAAAAACCATAAATGTTACCGATAAAACTGGAGGTTTAGTTGCCATTAAAAACGTGACTGACGATGATGATTTAATGATTATCAATAAGTCAGGTATTACGATTAGATTGGCAGTTGCTAACCTTAGAATCATGGGTAGAGCTACCCAAGGAGTGAAACTTATTGATATTAAAGGTAAGGATTCTATTGCTGCGGTTGCAAAGGTTATGCATGAAGAAGAAGAGGAAGAAGTGTTAGATGAAAATGAAAATGGCACGGATATTGAAAACACATCAACAGAAGAAGATAACAATCAAGAATAAACAATCAATTTATAAACAATGAGAAAACAATTTATAGTAGTGTCGGCCTTATTAATGGGGATGGCAGTATCAGCACAGAAAAGTGAGATCAAAACTGCGGAAAAAGCAGTAAAGTCTAGCGATTATCCGGCAGCATTGGCGGCATTGTCTCAGGCAGAAGGTCTTATTAATGATGGAAATGCAAAAAAATACAAAGCGAAATTTTTGTATTTGAAAGCAATGGCAACGTATGCTAATGGAGCAGCGACTGACAATGAAAGTATTGGGAAGTCTTTTAATGAAGTTATTTCTTACGAAAAAGCAACAGGAAAACAAAAGTACTCTGCTGAAGTAGGTGGATTATTGAATACTTTAATTAATAAAGTAGCAGGGGAGTCTTCTGATTTATATAACGAAGCAATTGCTTCTAAAGACTTGGCAACTTTTAAAACTGCTGCAGATGGATTCAAAGAAGTATTTCTTTTAAGTCCTACGGATACTGCTTTTGTTGAGAATGCAGGGATGGCTTATTTTGCTGCTAAAGAATACGACTTATCTATGGGAGTGTACAAATCTTTGTTAGATATGGGATACACCGGGATTAAAACTGAATACAAAGCAAAAAATAAAGAAACAGGTGCTGTTCAGTTTTTTAACGATGAAAAGTCAATGAAATTCCAAGTAAAATTAGGAATGGTTGTTGAACCAGAAGTGGCGGTAAAAGAGTCTCGTAAATCTAGTCTTTTAACTAGAATTGCAAAGATTTATATTGCCAAAGGAGATAATGACAATGCATTAGCTGCAATTACTGAAGCAAGAAAAGCAAACCCAGATGATTATAGCTTGTTAATTGATGAAGCAAATGTTTATTACCATAAAGGAAATACTCAAAAGTTTAAAGAAAAACTAGAAGAAGCGATTACTATCAACCCTACAGATCCTACGTTATACTACAATGTTGGTGTAATGAATTTAGATCAAAAAAATATAGATGATGCAATTAAAAACTTCAAAAAAGCGATTGAATTAAAGCCTGATTATGGTGATGCATACAATAATATTGGAGCTGCAATGTTACAAAAAGCAGAACCTGTAATTGAAGAAATGAATGCAAATTCAATGAATTTTGATAAATATGATGCCATTAAAGCAAACAAATTGGATCCTATTTATAAACAAGCGCTTCCTTACTACGAGAAATCGTATGAATTGAACCCTTCTGATTCAGTTAGAGCTACTTTAAATGGGTTGTACGAAAACTTAGAAATGGAAAAAAGAATTGAATAAACTTTATTATTCATATATTAAAAAAACCTGCAATTTGCAGGTTTTTTTTGTTAAAAACATTCCCTAATGCGTTAGCTTTTAGTTAAAAGAAGCAAGGAAGAAAGAAGAAATAGCCTATGTTTTTCCCATCTCACATCTCACACCTCACATCTATATTACAATTTCTTTCGTCCTATCCTTGCCTGAATCACATCATTTTCTAATTTCCATCCTCTAGCGGGAGAATATTGACGTCCATAAAATATAATTTGGAGATGTAATTTATTCCAAAGTTCTTTAGGAAAGAGTCTTTTTGCATCTTTTTCGGTCTGCACTACATTTTTTCCATTACTTAAATTCCATCGATACATTAAACGATGTATATGAGTGTCCACAGGGAATGCTGGAATATTGAATGCTTGGCTCATTACAACACTAGCTGTTTTATGTCCAACGGCGGGAAGCGCTTCCAGATCCTGCATGTTTTGAGGGACTTTTCCGTCGTGTTTGTCTATTAATATATGGGATAAGCCGTAAATACCTTTAGATTTCATTGGAGATAAGCCTACGGGTCTTATGATTTCTTTGATCTCTTCCACGGAAAGTTTGATCATATCATAGGGATTGTCTGCCTTTTCGAAAAGGAGTGGAGTAATGGTATTTACACGTGCATCAGTACTTTGAGCAGATAGTAATACAGAAATCAACAACGTATAGGGATCACTGTGATCTAAGGGAATTGGCGTTTCTGGATATAAATTTTCTAAGGTGTCAATTACAAATTGAACTTTTTCTTGTTTGATCATTTTTAACTACTTTTATAAGCTCAAAAATACAAATTATGTTGACATTAAAAATAGGAGATAATGCACCTGATTTTTCAGGGCAAGATGAACAAGGAAATGCTATAAACTTAGAGATGTTTAAAGGAGAGAAATTAGTAGTTTTCTTTTATCCAAAAGCAAGTACACCTGGTTGTACCACCGAAGCTTGTAATTTAAGAGATAATTATGAGCTATTTTTGAACCAAGGTTATAAAATTATTGGTGTGAGTGCAGATTCTGCTAAAAGACAACAAAATTTTAAAACGAAGAACGAGCTACCTTATCCTTTAATTGCAGATGAAGATAAGTCTGTTATTAATGCATTTGGTGTTTGGGGACCTAAAAAATTTATGGGAAGAGAGTATGATGGTATCCACCGTGCTACTTTTGTTATAGACGAAAACGGTTTAATAACTGATATTATTACCAAAGTAAAAACGAAGTTTCATACCGATCAAATTTTAAATAAATAATGGTAGATCATAACTATGTGAAGTTTTTAGAAACGATTGTTTCTGAAAGACGACAACAATTGTTTAAAGAGGTTTTAAATAATAGAACCAAGCATTTTACAGTGGCTATTGAGGATATTTATCAGGCTCATAATGCAAGTGCTGTGGTGCGTTCCTGTGATATTTTTGGAGTTCAGGATATCCATGTAATTGAGAGTAAGTATCGATTTAAAGCCACCAATCAAGTAGCAAAAGGGGCTCAAAAGTGGATGGATTTTACTTATTATAATGAGTACGATACTAATAATACAAAGGAGTCTATCAAAAAATTAAAAGAGGACGGCTATCAAATTGTAGCAACCTCTCCTCATAATGAGTCTTGTTTATTACCAGATTTTGATGTTACTAAAAAATCTGCTTTCTTTTTTGGAGTGGAAAAAGAAGGGCTATCGGAAGATGTATTAGCAGCAGCTGATGTGAGTTTAAAAATTCCAATGGTAGGTTTTACCGAAAGTTTAAATATATCTGTCGCAGCCGCCATCATTTTAAACGATGTAACAGCGAGATTGCGTGCAACTGATGTGGACTGGAAATTAGATAAAGATTTTCAAGACCAGAAATATTTGGAATGGTTAGAAAAAAGTATCAAGAGTATAAAAAAAATAAAAGAGCGTTATCTAACAGAGCAGCAAGATTAATCTTGCTGTAGCGCTATTTTTTGAATGCGAGTGGTGTTTTTGCAGTTTAAAATATACAATACCATGTCTTGTTGTTTTATTGCTGCTTCAATTTTGTAAGATTTACAGCTGTCAACTTTTATATTACTATTTTTAAAATCGATATCACCATCATTTAAAAATTTACTGATATGAGTGCTGTCTAAGGCAAATGTAGCCATGTTTTCTAGTGCTTCAGCTGTGTACACGTTTTTCTTTAAGCGCAAATTCTTAAGCACACGTGCATTTGGTAAATAATCAAATGACTGTGTGTCTTTTTTTGTGCTAATAAAATACACAAAAACACATCCAATAGCCAATCCGATTCCGTAATAGAAAAAACGTTGTGGTAACTTCATTTTATAAAAATAGTAAATTAATGTCTCTAAAAGGAAGATTAAACCAGTCTGCTACGCTTTTGTTGGTTAATATTCCGTGGTAAAAGTACATCCCTTTTTGCAAACTGTTGTCATATCTTGCCGCATTTTCAAAGCCTCCCCTTTCTGCTATTTGCAGTAAATAAGGAGTAAATGTGTTACTTAGTGATACTGAGGCTGTTCTGGAGTATCGCGATGGGATATTGGGAACACCATAATGAATAACTCCGTGCTTTTTAATGATAGGTTTTTTGTGGTTGGTCACTTCAGAGGTTTCAAAACAACCTCCGCGGTCGATACTCACATCTACAATGACGGCACCATCCTTCATTTGTTCAATCATGGTTTCGGTTACATAGATAGGAGATCTAGATTTTCCTCTGACTGCCCCAATGGCTACATCGCATCGCATAAGTGCTTTTTGTAGTGTTTTTGGTTGGATCGTAGAAGTATAAATACGTTGCCCTAACCGTTCTTGTAGGCTGCGGAGTTTCGTAAGCGAATTGTCAAAAACTTTTACATTTGCTCCAAGTCCTATAGCAGATCTGGTTGCAAATTCTCCTACGGTTCCTGCTCCAATTATAACTATTTCGGCGGGAGGTACTCCATTAATATTTCCTAATAATAATCCATTACCACTATTGGCAGTGCTTAATAGTTCTGAGGCAATTAATATGGATGCCTGCCCTGCAATTTCACTCATGCATTTTACAACAGTAAATACACCGTGTTTGTCTTGTATAAAGTCAAAGGCTATTGCTGTAATTCGCTTTTTGGCTAAGGCTTCAAAGTATGGTTTATGTTGCGTTTTTAACTGCAAAGCAGAAAAAAGTATGCTTTGTGGATTTATGTATTCTATTTCATCTAATGTGGGAGGTTCCACTTTTAAAATGATTTGACATTCAAAAGCCTCTTTAACACTGTATGAAATTTTTGCGCCAGCTTCTGAATATTCGCTATCTGTATAATTAGCTCCATCTCCTGCTCCGGATTCAATAACAAATTTATGTCCCTGTGCTACCAGTGCTCCTACGGCATCAGGAGTAAGGCATACACGTTTTTCTTGAAAATGTATTTCTTTAGGGATACCAATCACAAATTCACCCTTGCGTTTTTCAACTTCAAGCATTTCTGCTTGAGGGATTAATTCTTGTTTACTGAACGGAAAAGAGGGCTTTACACTCATGTTATTTTATTTCTATTGTTCTTTGCGTGTCATCAACTGCGGTAATAAATATCTGTGCAGCGCCTAAAGGTAGTAAATTTTCTACTTTATTAGGCCATTCCATTAAACACCAAGCTTGTTCAAAGAAATATTCTTCAATTCCAAAATCCATGGCTTCCTCGTCAGAATTGATTCTGTAAAAGTCAAAGTGGTATACCGTATTGTTATCAGGTGTTTTGTATTCGTTTACAATAGAATAGGTAGGTGAACTAACAGTATCCGTAACTCCTAATTGTTTTATAATCTCCTTAATTAATGTAGTTTTACCCATCCCCATATCGCCGTGAAACAATATGTTTTTACTCTTAATTGTTTTTAATATTTTGGCAGCAACATTAGGAATGTCCTGCAGTCCATACGTAAGTTTCATTGTTTCGGTTTTATGCAAAAATAAGTTATTTTGGACTATAAATTGCGCAAGGAATTATCATTTCTTCCAATGATATCCCTCCGTGTTGGTAGGAATTTTTATAATATTTCACGTAGTGGTTAAAGTTATTAGGGTAAGCGAAAAAATAGTCTTCCTTAGCAAAAATAAAAGAGCTGTTTAAGTTGATCTCTGGTAAGAAAAAATCTTTCGGACTTGACATCTCAAACACTTCCTTTTTATTAAAACTTAAACTACGACCTGTCTTATAGCGTAGGTTAGCACTAATGTTTTTATCACCAATTACTTTGGTAGGTGTGGTTACATTAATGGTTCCATGATCTGTAGTTAAGATTAATTTTAACCCTAAAGTTTGTGCTTTTTTTATAATCTCTAACAAAGGAGAGTTTTTAAACCAGCTATTTGTTAACGATCGGTAGGCTTTATCGTCGCCCGCCAATTCTTTAATAACTTCCATGTCAGTTTTTGAATGCGAGAGCATATCCACAAAATTATAAACGATTACAGTCAGGTCTACATTTTTAGCGGAATTAAAATTAGTAACCAATTGCTTACCTACTTTTAAGTTGGTGATTTTGTGATAATCCCACGTAAAATCTGCATGTAGTCTTTTCAGTTGTGCAGCTAAAAAATCTTTTTCAAACAGGTTTTTCCCTCCTTCTTCGGTATCGTTTCTCCAATAATCAGGATGCTGTTTTTCCATTTCTAATGGTGTTAGACCTGAAAAAATGGCATTTCTTGCATATTGAGTTGCCGTTGGAAGAATACTAGCAAAGGAAATTTCGTCTTGTTTTTTATAATGTTTATTGATAGAATTTTCTAAAATTATAAATTGATCGTAACGTAAATTGTCTACCACTACAAGTAATGTTCCTTGCTCTTTGCTCAATTCAGGAAGTACTTTCTTTTTAAATAACTGATGAGAAAGTATTGGCCCATCGCTATCATGCATCCAATCGTGGTAGTTTTTTTTGACAAATTTAAAAAATTGGCTATTGGCTTCTTTTTTCTGGCTTTCTAAAATTTCTGACATTCCAGAATCATTAATATGTTCCAATTCTATCTCCCAAAAAACTAATTTTTTGTATAAATCTACCCACTCTTCATAGCTGTTTACCATGGCTAAATCCATGGATATCTTACCGAATTCTTGCTGGTAATTAGAGGTAGTTTTTTCAGAAATCAATCTTGAATGATCTAGTATTTTTTTTAAACTTAGTAAAATTTGATTTGGATTAACCGGCTTAATAAGGTAATCGGCTATTTTATTTCCAATGGCATCTTCCATTATATATTCCTCTTCGTTTTTTGTTATCATAACAACGGGAATATGATTTTGCTTAACTTTAATTTCAACAAGGGTATCAAGACCACTTAACCCAGGCATATTTTCATCTAAGAAGATAATATCAAAAGCGGTTTCATCTATGATATCTATGGCATCGGCCCCGTTGGTACATTTAGTAACTGAATACCCTTTTTTTTCTAAAAATAGGATGTGTGGTTTTAATAAATCTATTTCATCGTCCACCCATAAAATGTGTATGTCGTTCATATTACTATCTTTGTAGTTTAAATTTAAAATTAATCTCCTTGACTAGCCATTCAACCAATAAGTTAAAAATACTTAACGACCCAATTTACGGTTTTATTACGATACCGAATGCCTTAATTTTCGATTTGATTGAACATCCTTATTTTCAGCGATTAAGAAGAGTGTCTCAAATGGGTTTGTCGTACTTAGTGTATCCGGGAGCCCATCATACTCGATTTCATCATGCGTTGGGCTGCATGCATTTAATGCAGAAAGCTGTTCAAGTACTTCGTTTTAAAGGGATTCAGATATCAGCTGAAGAAGAGGAAGGTGTTCTGATAGCGATATTGCTACATGATATTGGACATGGGGCGTTTTCTCATGCATTGGAGCAGAGTATTGTTATGGGGATTCATCACGAGGAGTTGTCTCTTAAATTTA
>Ga0209395_1001191_pt1 | contig 37020 bp, 33 predicted proteins | sample GOMGulsemesocosm_3_FD_184635 | JGI IMG/M metagenome (GOLD analysis project Ga0209395, IMG submission 184635) | Methane-oxidizing microbial communities from mesocosms in the Gulf of Mexico - GOM9D Gulf of Mexico (SPAdes) (version 2) | ecosystem: Environmental > Aquatic > Marine > Cold seeps...
ATGACCTCCCTGACTAACCCAGCTTAAAATAGCGCGGATAATCATCACCCAAAATACCATCATACCAGCTGTTTTTAACACTAAAACGATTGCTAATATCGGCAAGGTCGCTAAGGTTATTGCGCCGCCACCAATACTAATTAACGCCGCAAATTTAGCACCTGCAACAATAATTGCTAACACTACACCGGCGGTATCTAAGCTGCCAAGCGTTGGAATAAAAGTACGCATGGGTGCTAACAATGGGTTAGTAGCCTTAACCACAAACTGGCTGAGTTGATTATAGAAATCTGCTTTGGCTAATTGCAGCCATACTCGCAGCAGCACAATCATTAAATACGTATCAAAAACAAAATCGATTAAGAAGCTAAATGCATTCATTGGGTATTATATTCCTTTAAAAGTTAAAACTGTTTAGCCATTTCTTGGGCACGACTGACCGCACTTTTCATGGCGTTATCAACGGTCTGCTCAAGATTATGCTGTTTAAATGTTTCGATGGCTGCATGAGTCGTACCGCCTTTGGAGGTAACTTGCTGACGCAACTGTGATAATTCTAAATGATTATTATGGCGGACCATTTCAGCAGCACCTAAAGCAGCTTGCTGAATTAACAGCCGAGCTTCTTCGCCGCTTAAGCCCATTTTTATTGCGCTTTGCTGCATGTATTCCATTAATAAAAAGAAATAAGCTGGCGAGCTGCCTGAGCACGCAATAACAGTATCAATATGCTGTTCTTGTTCAACCCATAAGATCTCACCGACCGCACTCATTATTTGTGATGCAATGGCACGATCATTAGTGTCTATATTTGCAGGGGCGTATAAGCCAGTCATGCCTTTGCCCAGTAACGATGGCGTATTAGGCATGGTTCTGACGAGTCGGATCGGTTGGCCAAAATAATCGTTGTAGCGTGATGATTGCACCCCGGCAATAATCGAAATAAACAGTTTGTCACCGAGGTTGTCACATGACATCTCGCTTGCGACTGTTTCGATTAAATTAGGTTTAACCCCTAATACAATAACGTCTGCCCACTCTAGCGCATGATTGTTGTCATTGGTGGTGGTTATCCCAAAATCACTGTGCAGTTGATCAAGTTTCCCTTGGCTTGGGTTTGAAGCCATGATTAATGATGCTGGGTAATGTTGCCCGCATAAGCCACCGATGATGCTGCGTGCCATGTTGCCCGCGCCAATAAAGGCTATTTTTTTTTGTTCCATGATTAGATATACACCTATTTTGTGTCGCGCTGGCCAAAAATGGCGCTGCCAATTCTGACGAGGGTTGAGCCATGTTCAATCGCTAATTCAAGATCGCTGCTCATGCCCATTGATAGGGTATCTACTGTAGCAAACTCTTGTTTTAAGGTCTCAAAAAGTTGATTCATTTGCGAAAATTCCTTGGCGATTAATTCGCTGTTTTCACTTTTGTGGCCAATAGTCATCAAGCCGCGCAGTTTAAGCTGCGGCAGTTGTGATATTTGTTGCGCCAGAGGAGCAAGTTGCTCCGGACTAATGCCTGACTTGTTGTCTTCGCCACTAATATTAATTTGGATACAGACATTAAGTGGTTTGAGCGAACTAGGGCGCTGATCGTTTAATCGATTAGCTATTTTTAAGCGATCGATGGTATGAACCCAGTCAAAGTTTTCTGCCACCAATTTAGTTTTGTTTGACTGCAACGGCCCGATAAAGTGCCAACATAAACTCGCATCATTAAAGTGCTGGATTTTATCAACCCCTTCTTGCACATAGTTCTCACCAAAAGCGCGCTGACCCGCTGCCATCGCTTGTTCTATGGCGCTAATAGGTTTTGTTTTGCTGACAGCCAGTAGCTGTACAGTGCCCTGATCTATATTAAATTTATTTTGGATTGACTCGATTGAGTTGATTGCTGAATTTATATGTGATGATATGATATTCATAATAATTAATTTGCTTAAGGTTGCTACATAATATGGATATTACAGAATTATTGGCTTTTAGTGTAAAGCACAATGCGTCAGATCTACACCTTTCGGCGGGAGTACCGCCAATGATCCGTGTCGATGGTGAGGTAAGAAAACTTAATATACCCGCATTAGACGCTAAAGAAGTGCATAGTCTAGTTTACGACATCATGAATGATAAACAACGAAAAGACTATGAGAAAGACTGGGAGTCTGACTTTTCGTTTGAAGTTCCGGACTTAGCACGGTTCAGGGTTAATGCCTTTGTTCAAAATCGTGGCCCTAGTGCAGTCTTTCGTACCATCCCAAGTGAAGTATTAACTTTAGCGCAAATCGGCGCACCGGAGATTTTCACTAAAATATCTGATTTTCCTCGCGGTTTGGTACTTGTTACTGGCCCGACGGGTTCGGGTAAAAGTACCACGCTAGCGGCGATGATCGATTACATTAATGAATCGCGCCGTGAACATATCTTAACAATTGAAGATCCTATTGAATTTGTTCATAAAAATAAGCAATGTCTAATCAACCAACGTGAAGTTCATCGTGATACTCACAGTTTTGATAACGCATTACGCAGCGCGCTGCGTGAAGATCCCGATATTATTTTGGTTGGCGAAATGCGAGATTTAGAGACTATTCGTTTAGCACTAACCGCTGCCGAAACTGGCCATTTAGTGTTTGGGACCTTGCATACTACCTCGGCCGCTAAAACTATTGACCGAATTGTCGACGTATTCCCATCGGCAGAAAAAGATATGGTAAGAACGATGTTATCTGAATCGTTGCAGGCCGTTATTTCGCAAGCCTTAATTAAAAAAGTAGGTGGCGGTCGTGTTGCAGCTCATGAAATTATGTTGGGCACGCCAGCTATCCGTAACCTTATCCGCGAAGCTAAAGTGGCACAAATGTATTCAGCGATTCAAACCGGAATGTCACACGGCATGCAAACCTTGGATCAGTCTTTATCAAATCTGGTTAACCGTGGTCAAATTAGCCGTCAAGATGCTGAACTTAAAGGTTCAGGCAAAGCGAGCATATAGGTGAAATAATGGATATTAACAGCCTGTTACAAATATTAAGCGACCGAGAGGGGTCTGATTTATTCATTTCTGCCCACGCCAAACCTAGCATTAAGGTTCATGGTGAGCTGGTTCCGATTGAAGATCAAGCGCTGACTGAAGAGCAAGCATTAGCCATTGTTTATAGTGCAATGAATGAAAAACAACGGCATGAGTTTGATACCAGCAAAGAGTGTAACTTCGCGTTAGCGATTGATGGTATTGGTCGTTTCAGGGTCAGTGCGTTTTGGCAGCGTAATATGGCAGGTTTTGTCGCGCGGCGGATCGAAACTGATATTCCAGAAATGGATGCACTAAAACTGCCGCCAGTCTTAAAAGACGTGATGATGAGCAAGCGTGGTTTGCTGATTATGGTGGGCGCCACAGGCACGGGTAAGTCAACCTCATTGGCCGCAATGATTGGCCATCGTAATCGACATTCTGGCGGCCATATTTTGACCATTGAAGATCCGGTTGAATTTGTTCACGAACATCGTAAAAGTATTGTAACTCAACGCGAAGTTGGCATTGATACTGAGTCGTTTGATGCGGCGTTAAAATCGGCATTACGACAAGCGCCAGACGTGGTACTGATTGGTGAAATTCGCTCGCAAGAAACCATGGAGTTTGCGCTGACCTTTGCCGAAACTGGGCACCTGTGTGTTGCAACGTTGCATGCCAACAATGCCAATCAGGCATTAGAGCGTATTATGCACTTAGTGCCAAAAGAAAAACATGCCCAACTCCAGTTTGACCTGTCATTAAATTTGCGTGGCATAGTCGCCCAGCAATTGGTGCCAACGGTTGACGGTAAAGGCCGCCGTGCCGCGATTGAGATTTTATTAAACTCTTCACGGGTTTCTGACTTAATCGCCAAAGGTGAATTACATGCGCTAAAAGAGACAATGGCTAAGTCGAATGAGCAAGGCATGCAAACTTTTGACCAAGCGTTGTTTAAGTTATATCAAGCCAGTGAAATTGGTTATGAAGATGCGCTCCATCATGCTGATTCACCCAATGATTTGCGTTTGATGATTAAACTGCACGGTGAAAAAGAACATGATAACGATACCGAGGCGAATTTACTTGATAGTGTTACGTTGGATATGAGCGACTAAAAATCGTTTCCAATTGGCATCAATTCGCTTTCTGACTGCTAATATTGGTCAGTTAAGCGAATGATTATAACTTTAGTGGATTGTATGATGTGCTTTTATGCTTCATCTTTTAAATGGAGTTCTACACACGCACACCAGATACCTTTCTTTGCTTCGCCAAAGAAAGGTATCCCAAAGAAAGGCGACCCGTAAATTTATCGCTTATCTTAAATGATAAATTGTCTATTCAATACCGTATTTAATCCGCATCCCTGCGGTAAATACTAAAAAATCATCCCTGATTTTTTCATTGGTCAATTTCTAATTTAAGGCGATAAAGAACGGGAGTTGCCGCGTTTCATAGGTGGTATATGTCTCAAACTGGCTACATTCCGTTTTACTGGCGGCTTTTGTTTGGTATTAGCTCACTAAAATTGTGTTTCAAACCAGCTTTCTAAAATTAATACAGCCGATACACTATCGACTTTTCCTTTGGTCAGCTTTTTGTAGCCGCCAAGCTCAAATAAGCGCTCTTTGGCTGCGGCTGTTGTTAGGCGTTCGTCGTGGGTAATAACCGGGACTTTAAAGCGGCCGTAAATTCGTTGACTAAATTTGCGCGCGCGCAGGGTCATGGGTTGTTCGGTGCCATCCATATTGGTTGGTAAACCGACCACTATTTGGCTTGGTTGCCATTCTTTAATCAATTGTTCAATCAGATCCCAATTTGGGATACCTTCTTTTGCTTTTATTGCAGCAAGTGGGCTGGCGGTGGCGGTAATTTGTTGACCTACAGCGACGCCAATACTCTTGGTGCCAAAGTCAAATGCTAACATCGTTGTCATAACGCTTTAGTACTCATGGTAAATAGTGCTCATGGAAAATGGTGCTCTTCGTAAATAATGCTCATCGTAATTAACTGATTAACCCGGCGCTATTGGATATCAAGAACCACGGTTAACTTAGCCATGGCCGGCTTGAGAGTTTAACTGCCATATTTCAAAACCTAGCTGTTTAGTGGCGTGCTGCCAGCGGTTGTCAGGTTCAACATCAAAAATAATGCTCGGATCTGCTGGCAAGGTTAACCACGAATTATCTAATAATTCCTGTTCTAATTGTCCGGCAGACCAACCCGAGTAACCTAACGCCATTAAATACTTTTCTGGCGCGGCATCAGTACCCATCACTTCCAAGATATCTTTTGAAGTAGTAACCATTAGATCGTGCGATAGTTGTACGCTGCTGCCCCACGGAATTTGTGGGCTGTGCAAGACAAAGCCGCGATCAGAACTTACTGGGCCACCATTAAAAACGTGACTATTGAGATTTTGTGGTTGCAAGGCTTCGCTGGCGACTTCTATTTTCTCTAATAGTTGCTTAACGGTCAATTGGCTAATCGGCTGATTAATAATAAGCCCCATTGCCCCTTGCTCGTCATGTTCGCAAATATAAATAACAGCACGATGAAAATAAGAATCGTCTAGACTTGGCATTGCAAGTAAAAAATGATTTTGTAAACTTTCCATAGGCCTTAACTTAGTCAGTTATTATATTGATACCAATTCCATTAAGTGGATGAACAGATTGGTATAAAGGGTAGCAATTAGCCGCCGGCCAGTTTTACAGTAAAGTTTTTCTTTTCAAGAAAACCTTTAATGACCTCACGATTATCGCCTTGAATTTCAATAATGCCATCTTTAACCGAACCTCCGCAACCGCAAAGTTTTTTTAAATCCTTCGCGAGCTTTTTCAAATCGCTGGCATCGAGTGCAAGCCCTGAAATGGTAATAACACCTTTGCCTTTACGGCCCTTGGTTTCACGACGAATACGAACAATGCCATCGCCAGTTGCGATTGGTGTTTCGCTTACCGTGGGTTTAATACGGCCGCTGTCGGTTGAAAATACTAATACCGAGTCGTCATTAGAGATCATAAGTAGTTGGTCCTAACTTAATTTAATTTAATATGGCTAGTTCATCCTAACCTATTTAAGGTCACAAGCCTGAATGTAGCCGAACTGGGCATAGTCTAACAGAGCTAGATCTAGAGATTAATAACATTCGCTGGGGTGATGACCACTGTTTGTCATTTATTACTTGGCTTTTGCATGATATTAGGACAGGATCGCTATATTGGCAGCAAATTTAAGCGCAGTCTGTTATTGGATAAAATCAGTCATGAAATTTTTTACCATCATCTTAGTTGTCTTACTTGTGTTATTGCAGCAGCGACTGTGGTTTGGCAAAAATAGCTGGCCCGATTATGTGACGTTAAAACAAGAAATAATTAGTCAAACCAAAGCCAATCAAACCCTAGAGCATGACAATCAATTACAATACCGAGAAATCGCTGATCTTAAAGATGGGTTGGCGGCAATTGAAGAACGCGCCCGTAATCAATTGGGCTTAGTCAAAGCCAATGAAGATTTTTTCAGAATTATTGAGTAGCAAGATAGCAAAACAATATGACAACACAGCCACATTCCAACTTAGCGCTTTATGCCGTGATGCCTGCCGCTGGCATTGGTCGTCGCATGGGCACGACTCTACCTAAACAATATTTAACAATCGCTAACCAAGCGATTATTCATTACAGCCTTGAACCCTTGCTTAGTCATCCGGATATTAAGAAAGTGGTAGTAGTATTAGCAGAAAATGATTGTTGGTTTGAATCGCTTACCATTGCTAATCATCCAAAAATTGTCACTGTTGTTGGTGGTGGAGAGCGGGCCGATTCGGTCATGGCGGGATTGCAATCTTTGCCTATACAAGGGCGGGTATTGGTGCATGACGCAGCTAGACCTTGTTTAACACAAGATGATTTAGACCGTTTGATCGCTGCGCAAACGCCAGCTCGTGGTGCTATTTTAGCCAGTGCCGTACGAGACACCATGAAGCGAGGCAATCACGATGGCACCATTGCCCAGACAGTTGACCGCGAATTACTTTTTCACGCCTTAACACCGCAGTTATTTGACTTAAATAGTCTACGTACAACCTTAGGGCTGGCACTGCAACAACAAGTGACTATTACTGACGAAGCCTCAGCAATGGAGTGGGCCGGACATCAGGTGACATTAGTTGACGGGCGCAGTGATAACATTAAGGTGACACGCGCCGAAGATTTAACTTTAGCTGAACTATTTTTGGCTCAGCAGCAACGTATTATGCAGGAAGTAAAATGATAAGAATTGGTCATGGTTTTGACGTCCATAAATTTGGTGGCCCAGGGCCGATAGTGATCGCTGGTGTTAGCATTGAACACAGTGAAGGTTTAGTCGCCCACTCTGATGGCGACGTTGCGTTGCATGCATTGTGCGATGCGCTACTTGGCGCCTGTGCCTTGGGTGATATTGGCCGTCATTTTCCTGATACCGATGCCGAATTTAAAGGGGTCGATTCTCGGGTTTTATTACGCCATGTTTGGCAACTTGTGCGCGAACAGGGTTATCAACTGGCGAATTTAGATTTGACCATTGTCGCTCAGGCACCAAAGATGGCGCCGCACATTGAGGCGATGCGTTTGTTAATTGCCCAAGATTTAAGTGCTCAGATAGGCCAAGTTAATGTCAAGGCAACTACCACTGAACAGTTAGGTTATGTTGGTCGTAAAGAAGGCATTGCCAGCCATGCCGTGGTATTGCTAACTAAGCAAGGCAGCGAACTATGAGCCTGCCACAGTGGTTATACTTATACGGCAAGCCGGAAGTGGAAGCGACCATTCGCCAACAGGCCAGTGACTTTAGGGTTAGCGAAAATTTAGGTTATGACTTTGACGACCAAGGTGAGCATTTAATCCTACATATCGAAAAAACCGATTTAAATACCACCGGCGTAGTGCGTGAGCTAGCGCATTGGGCCAATGTCAGCAATAAGGTTATTGGTTATGCGGGGCTTAAAGATCGCAACGCCATTACCGATCAATATTTCAGTATTCAATTGCCAGGGCTTGAGTCTCCAGATATTAGCTTGCTTGAATCGCCGCAATTACGTGTTCTGTCTAGTATTCGCAATAGCAAAAAATTACGCAGAGGCGCTTTAAAGGGTAATAAATTTAAGCTGCTATTGCGAGGCCTTACCTTAGACCAACAATTGCTTGAGCGTTTAGAGTTAATTAAATCTCAAGGAGTACCGAATTACTTTGGTCAGCAGCGTTTTGGTTTTGACGGATATAATATTGAAGCGGCTTTGGTGATGTTTGGCGGCAAAAAAGTTAAAAATCGCGACAAGCGTTCGATCTATTTGTCAGCGGCTCGATCATTGATTTTTAATGATATAGTGAGCCAACGCATCGCCAGTGGTCAACATCAGCAGTTATTGAACGGTGATACCCTTATGTTAGCGGGCAGTAAAGCGTCGTTCACCCCTGAATCTAACGACCCAACCATTGTGAAGCGTTTTGAAGAACGAGACGTCACATTAAGTGCGCCAATGTGGGGCAAGGGACGATTGTCATCTCAAGATGAGGCTGCAGCCTTTGAGCAAGAAATAGCACAGCAGCACAGCGAATTAATGGCAGGCCTTGAGCAGGCCGGGCTAAAACAAGAGCGCCGAGCATTAATGTTATATCCTCAAGATATGTCATGGCGTCAGCTAGGCGATGGCTTGGAACTTGAGTTTGGTTTGCCTTCTGGCTCTTATGCCACCAGTATTTTACGTGAGTTATGCCAAGTTGTTGATTACTCACAAGCGAGTAAAACAAGGAGTTAATGTGAGAATTTTGGTTAGTAACGATGATGGTGTGGACGCCTTAGGTATTGAAGCCTTGCATCGTTGGTTGTCGCAATCATTTGAGGTGAGTGTAGTGGCTCCTGATCGCAATTGCAGTGCGGCGAGTAGTTCGTTGACCTTAGTTAATCCTTTGCGTACTAGTACTCGGGCCAATGGTTTCATTTCAGTCAATGGCACCCCAACCGATTGCGTGCATTTGGCGCTAAATATGCTGATGGATCAGGATCCTGCATTGGTGGTTACTGGCATTAATGCTGGGGCTAACTTAGGTGATGATGTTATTTATTCTGGTACAGTAGCTGCGGCGATGGAAGGTCGTTACATGGGCTTGCCGGCGGTCGCGATGTCACTCGCTGGCAAAGCACTTAAGCATTATGATACTGCTGGTTTTTATGCACAAAAGATTGTTTGTCATTTAGGGGAGTGTCCGTTACCGGCTAATCAAATTCTTAATGTAAATGTGCCAGACTTGCCCTTGGATCAAATTAAAGGCATTAAAGTGACTCGACTGGGCGCTAGACACCGGGCAACGACTATGGTCAAAACACAAGATCCAGCGGGGCGTGATATTTATTGGGTAGGTCCCTTAGCCAAAGAAGACGACGCCGGAGTTGGCACCGATTTTCATGCTATTGCTAATGGTTATGTCTCGATTACTCCAATAACCGTCGACTTAACCGCGCACCACCGGATTGAAAAGCTTACAACTTGGGCCGCTGCATTATGAATAAAACCGGTTTGAAATTTAATATGCAAGGCGAGCGCTTATCGGCTCGGCTGCAAGAAAATGGCATAACCAACCCGGAAGTCTTGCAGGCAATTGCAGCGACACCTCGTCACTTGTTTCTTGATCAGGCGTTAGAATTTAAGGCTTACGAAAATACCGCTTTGCCAATTGGTCATGGTCAAACAATTTCTCAGCCATATATTGTGGCCAAAATGACCCAAATACTATTAGCTAAAGGCCCTTTGACTAACGTGCTTGAAATTGGCACGGGATCGGGATATCAGTGTGCGATCTTGGCGCAGTTGGTCGGAAAAGTTTTTACTGTTGAGCGGATCAAAGCGTTGCAGCGTCAGGCTAAGCGCAGGTTAAGGTTGATTGACCTACATAATGTTGCGATGAAACATGGCGATGGTTGGCAAGGTTGGGCGGCTAAAGGGCCTTTTGATGCCATTATGGTGACAGCCGCAGCGGCACAAATACCAACTGAACTGTTGGCGCAATTGCGTGATGGCGGCCAGTTGATTATTCCCGTCGGCGAAAGCAGCCAAATATTAATGTTAATTACGCGAGAAGGAGATCGTTTTAGTCAGCAACAGATTGAAGCGGTTAAATTTGTACCTTTACTTGCAGGAGATCTTTGTTGAAAATATTTAGTCCTTTTTACGAGTGGACCATGAAAGCCGCTCGTCATGAAAAATCCCCATATTATCTAAGTATCATGAGTTTTGCCGAATCGGTGTTTTTTCCTATTCCGGTTGACGTGATGTTAGCGCCAATGTCGCTAGCTAAGCCAAATCGCGCGATGTATTTTGCATTATTGGCGACAATATTTTCGGTCGCTGGTGGCGCGGTTGGTTATCTGTTGGGTTATCTGGCCTACGATTCAGTGGTGATGCCTATTGTCGAAGCCGTGGGTTATCAAGATAAGCTAGCGATGGCCGAGCGGTGGTTTACCGAGAAAGGGATCTGGGTGGTCTTTATCGCCAGTTTTACGCCGTTGCCTTATAAAATTTGTACCATCACCGCTGGAGTGATGCAAATGGCCTTTTTGCCGTTTATGCTGGTATCACTGGTTGGGCGTGGCCTACGGTTTTTCTTAGTTGCCTCCTTAATGAAATGGGGTGGCGAAAAGATGGAGCACCAACTTAAGAAATGGATTGATGCCATTGGCTGGGTTGTGGTGGTCCTTATTGTAGCCGCTCTTATGTATGCGCAATAACGGATAACATAATCATGGACGTATCCCGTTTTATTAAGGTAGTTATTGTTAGCTTTATTATTAGCTATCTAACGGGTTGCGCCAGCAACACAGGTCCTGCACCTGTGTCATCAATCTCGACGTCAAAAAAAATTGTTAGACCTGGTCAATTATCTGACTCTCAATATAAAGTCATCAAAGGTGACACCTTATACTCAATATCATTTGCGGCAGGTGTTGCCCCTAAGTTATTGGCACAGCTAAATAATTTATCTCCTCCCTATGTCATCTACCCCGGCAGCTGGTTAACCTTATCAACCACCAAGAAAACTGTCCCCATAGTTAAAAAAACGTCAGTGTCAAAAAAATGGCGGAAAAGAGTTGATCGTCAAAAAAAAGACAGGTATTCTAAGGATGTAGCTAAGCCAAAACGCTCAGCCAAGAAGCCGGAATATGCACCAAAACCATATTCAACTTCTAAGCTTAGTAGCAAAGCCAAAAAGATTTCCAAATGGATTTGGCCAGCGAAAGGGCGTGTAGTATCGGCGTACTCTGCACAGGAGCAGGGCAACAAAGGGATAGATATAGCTGGATTGAAAGGCAGTAACATTGTTGCTGCCGCCGCAGGTAAAGTGGTTTATGCTGGGGCTGCGTTAAGAGGGTATGGAAAGTTAGTTATTATAAAACATAACGACGACTACCTCAGTGCGTATGCTCACAATGACAAGATATTTGTCAAAGAAAAGCAACGAATTAAGCAAGGGCAGGTTATTGCGATTATGGGGCAAACGGGCGCGACTCGTGTAATGCTTCATTTTGAAATTCGGTTCCGTGGCAAATCAGTCAACCCATCTAATTATCTTCCTAAACGATAACTCGACAATCAATGGACAATGAAGTACTCAACTTACCACGTGCTTTATTTAGGGAGAAAATATTATGGGACGCAAAGTTACTACAACTGCTGGCACTTCAAAAGTCGCTGAAAAAGAAAGTACAAAAACACTAGATGCCACACAAATTTATTTGAGTGAGATTGGTTTTTCTCCACTGCTAACCGCAGAAGAAGAAGTTTATTATTCACGTTTGTCTTTACGTGGTGATGCCGCAGCGCGCCGCAGAATGATTGAGAGTAATTTACGTCTTGTCGTCAAAATATCTCGTCGTTATATTAACCGAGGTTTAGCACTGCTTGATTTGATTGAAGAGGGCAACCTTGGTTTAATCCGAGCTGTTGAAAAATTTGACCCAGAACGTGGTTTCCGTTTTTCGACCTATGCCACTTGGTGGATCCGCCAAACTGTTGAACGGGCGATAATGAACCAAACTCGGACCATCCGTTTACCTATTCATGTGGTAAAAGAATTAAATATTTACTTACGTACAGCACGTGAATTAGCGCAAGAGCTTGATCACGAGCCAACGGCTGAAGATATTGCTCACAAGCTTGATAAGCCAGTAAGCGACGTCAGCAAAATGTTAAAATTAAACCAGAAAGTAGCATCGGTTGATTCAATGGTCAGTGCTTCTGGTGACAAAGGTTTGCTAGACATTATTGCGGCAGGTGATCACTATTCACCAGAGCCAACCTCAATGAATGATGACATCAACGAAAGCTTAGTGCGCTGGCTTAACGAACTTAATACCAAACAACGTGAAGTTTTAGCCCGTCGTTTTGGCTTATTAGGCCACGAGCCTTCAACCTTAGAAGTGGTTGGGCGTGAGATTGGTCTAACTCGTGAACGAGTTCGTCAAATTCAAGTCGAAGCACTAAAGCGGATGCAGGATATTCTTAAAAGTCAGGGTCTGTCGGTAGAGTCACTATTCCCTGCAGGTAGCTAATAATCTTCTTAATAGCGATAACCAAGTTGTGATAATTTCACTCAGCATATGGAGGTGTAAATGATTTGTCCAAACTGTAAGTCAGACTCAACGAGAAAATTTTCAATTATTTTTGAAGAGGGAACGTATACTCAAAAATATGAAGCTAAAATTTCTTCGTCTTCAGGTTCTGCTGATAGTGTTGGTGAAGCGACAGGTTCTAGTGATTTAGCCAAACGCTGCTCACCACCAGAAGGTTGCACTCCTATTTATAGTTTTCTTGTTGGGTTTGCAATTGGAGCTGTCCTATGGATAATTGTCGTAATAAACATTAACGCCATTTTGGGGCATGTATTATTTATAGGGATAATTCTATTTTTAATTAAATGTTTTAGAAACGAACGTAATTTTAATAAAATAGATTATCCAAAAATACATGAAAAGTGGAGAAAAAAATGGCTGTGCATGAAGTGTGGGCATGAGTATATGTGTGAATTATAAAAATAATATTAACTAGGCAGCTAAATATAGCTAGGTTACTGTTAGTAAAAAGCCCCTTCATGATTTTAGTGAAGGGGCTTTTTCATGCCTTTGGTTAAATTAATATCCTAGTATTAATTTAGATTAGGCTGTTTTTTAACAGATACAAAGCCTCTAATGCTTGTTTCGGGCTTAGCTCATCAGGATCTAAAGCGGTTAACTGATTGATGGTGGGCTGATAGTCAGGTACTGGTGCAGGCGCTACAGTTTTTACCTTGCCGGTTGGTTGAACTGGCGCATGTGACAGCTCAAGTTCTTGTAACTTGGCTTTCGCTGCGTTGGTCACAACTTTTGGTAAACCTGCTAATTGGGCCACTTGAATACCGTAACTTTGGTTCGCTGCTCCCTCTTCAACGTGATGTAAAAAAGCAATGCTGTCTTCATATTCAATGGCATCAAGGTGCACATTAATAACTTGCGGCAATTGCTCTGTTAACTGGGTTAGTTCAAAGTAATGGGTCGCAAACAGGGTTAATGCTGAGCGTTGCTGCGCGAGATAGTGGGCACTGGCCCACGCTAGCGATAAACCGTCGAAGGTACTGGTACCGCGGCCAATTTCGTCCATTAACACTAAGCTGTATTGAGTAGCGTTGTGCAAGATGTTGGCCGTTTCGGTCATTTCAACCATGAAGGTCGAACGGCCACTTGCCAAATCATCAGACGCACCAATTCGGGTAAAAATACGATCAACTTTACCTATTGCAGCTTCACGAGCGGGCACATAGCAGCCAATATGGGCCATCAAACATATTAAGGCAGTTTGCCTCATATAGGTCGACTTACCGCCCATATTCGGGCCGGTAATAATGAGCATTTGGCGTTGTGACGTTAACTCGACTGGATTAGCAATAAAAGGTGCTGACATCACCTGCTCAACAACAGGATGACGGCTTTCTTTTAAGCTGATGCCAATGCCATCATGCAAGCTTGGGCTATGGTAATTATTGGTTTGCGCTCGTTCGGCAAAGTTTGTTAGTACATCAATCTGCGAAATCGCCGCAGAGGTTCGCTGCAAACTCGATAGCTGCGGTAATACCTGCTCAAACAGTGCTTCATATAACTGTTTCTCTAAAGCCAGAGCATTACTTTTACTGCTTAATACTTTATCTTCATGCTCTTTTAACTCAGCAATAATAAAACGCTCATTGTTTTTAAGCGTTTGACGGCGGATGTAATGAGCGGGGGCATTGATCGCTTGTGCCTTGCTTATTTCAATAAAGAAACCATGCACTCTGTTATAACCGACCTTTAGTGAGCTTAAGCCAGTTTCTTCACGTTCTCGTAATTCTAATTGTTCAAGGAATTCGGTCGCACCTTGGCTTAAGTCGCGCCAATGATCGAGCTCTTCATTGTAACCTGGTGCGATAACGCCACCGTCACGAATTAAGGTCGGAGGTATTTCAACGATGGCACGTTCGAGTAATTCAAATAACTCGGGGTATTGGCCAATGTCGGTTTGCAGTTGGCTAAGTCGACTACTGTCGTTTTCATCGAGTAGCTGATGAAACGTCGGCAATAAACCCAAAGCATTACGTAGTTTAGAAAAATCACGTGGGCGAGCTGAACCTAACGCGATTCGTCCTAAAACTCGTTCGATGTCGCCAACATGTTTTAATTGGTCATGCAGTGCTTCAAAATTTTGCTGTTCAAGCAAAGAGCCAATTGCCTGATATCGACCATTAATGAGGTGATGATTACGCGACGGCTGGTGGATCCACCGTTGCAATAAGCGACTGCCCATTGGGGTAGCAGTATTGTCTAACACCGAAATTAGGGTGTTGTCATAACCGCCAGAAATATTCTGAGTTAACTCTAAATTACGGCGTGATGCCGCATCTAAAATGATGCAATCGTCGAGATTAATCAGTTTTATTTGATTAATTTGTGGCAAAGAAACCAACTGGGTATCGTTAATATATTGCATTAGACAGCCGGCAGCGATCAGCGCTATTTTGGCGTTATCGACCCCAAAACCAGTTAAATTGTCGGTGCCAAACTGGCGATTAAGCAATTTAGTTGCGGTCGATAAATCAAATTCCCATGGTGGGCAAGCACGCAGGCCTTTGCGTTGTTCGATAAGTTCAATGTTATGCCATTGTTCAGGGTGCAGTAACTCAGCAGGATTTGTACGATGGAGCTCTGATTCAAACGCCTCGACACTGGCTAGTTCAGCGATCAGAAACTCACCGCTAGCCACATCTAGCGTCGCATAACCAAACACGTCATTGTGTTGATAAACACAGGCAACTATATTGTCTTTATTATCGGGTAATAAAGCCTCGTCGCTGATAGTGCCTGGGGTGATAACTCGGACCACTTTACGTTCAACTGGCCCTTTGCTGGTTGCGGGATCGCCAATTTGCTCACAAATAGCGACCGAAACTCCGAGGTTAACTAATTTTACTAGATAATTTTCGACCGCATGATAGGGAACGCCTGCCATCGGAATAGGTGAGCCGCCCGCTTTTCCGCGAGCAGTCAAAGATATGCCTAATAAAGTCGATGCTTGTTTGGCATCATCAAAAAACACTTCATAAAAATCACCCATCCGATAGAACAGTAAGGTATCAGGATACAGAGACTTTATGGTTAAATACTGCCTCATCATCGGCGTATGGTTGGCCAATGACTCTGGTGTTAACGGTGCTTTTTGCATGCTTTATTCGCTTAAATGATTTCGGGTAAAATACAGTGCAAGGATACGTTATTGTCGAGTTGAGCGAAAGGCGAAATAAGTCCAACTAGTCGGTATCATGCACTTAATATCGCAGTGATTAAAAAAAAACAACTTAATACTTGATACTGTATGATCGTACAGTATACTAGTTCGCATAAACTATTAATCGAATGCAGATGGAGCCATCAATGGACAGTAATAAGAGCAAGGCGTTAGAAGCCGCACTAGGCCAGATCGAAAAACAATTTGGTAAAGGTTCAATTATGCGCCTAGGGGAAGCTAAAGCACTGAATATTGAGTCGGTCTCTACTGGTTCATTGGGCTTAGATATCGCATTAGGTATAGGCGGTTTACCGATGGGGCGTGTGGTTGAGATTTACGGCCCTGAATCTTCAGGTAAAACGACCATGACCCTTCAAGTAATTGCTGAAGCTCAAAAAGAAGGCAAAGTCTGTGCTTTTGTTGATGCCGAGCATGCACTAGACCCAATTTATGCCGTTAAGTTAGGGGTTAACATTAACGATTTGTTAGTGTCTCAGCCAGATACTGGTGAGCAAGCGCTTGAAATCGTTGATATGTTAACTCGCTCTGGTGCTGTTGATGTTATTGTAGTCGATTCTGTAGCTGCCTTAACACCAAAAGCAGAAATCGAAGGCGACATGGGTGATTCACACATGGGGCTTCAAGCTCGATTGATGTCACAAGCGTTGCGTAAATTAACTGGTAATATTAAGCGTTCAAACACATTGGTTATTTTCATCAACCAAATCCGAATGAAAATTGGTGTAATGTTTGGCAACCCTGAAACCACCACTGGTGGTAATGCGTTAAAATTCTATGCATCGGTTCGTTTAGACATTCGCCGTATTGGTGCGGTTAAAAATGGTGATGAAATTGTTGGTAATGAAACCCGTGTTAAAGTGGTAAAAAACAAAGTATCACCACCATTTAAACAAGCTGAATTCCAAATTCTATACGGCGAAGGCACATCAAAATACGGTGAGTTAATCGACTGGGGTGTTAAAGAGAAACTGGTTGAGAAAGCGGGGGCTTGGTACAGCTATAAAGGCAGCAAAATTGGCCAAGGTAAAGCCAATAGCATTAAGTTCTTAAAAGAGAACCCTGAAATTTCTAATGAAATTGAAAAGCTGTTACGTGATGCATTACTGATCAAGCCAACAGATGAGCCTGATGCTTTAGCTCCAGTCGCTGAAGATGGCGAAAAATAGTATTTAAATGCTGAGAGTGATATCGCTCTGAAAGTCGAGCCAGCGCTATAAAGTTACTGGCTTGACGTAATCATTCACAGCTCGAATTAGCCACTAAGTTTCGCCAACGTTTGTTTTCGGGCTCAGTGGTTAATTACAAAATTGGTTTGCAACCGCCACGGTGATGTTAAAAAAACATAACCGAAATAAAGAGATTGCAGACAACAAGCAGCGTAGTCATTGTTACCACCGTTTAGCAAAACAAAGGCTTTAATGGTGAGCCGATAGCTTATGCCTTTTAAGTACTGAAAAACGAATAACTGCAAAGCTCAACGGCAACCCACTGACGTTGCAATATTAATAAAATTATCCCTCAAGTCTTATCTCAATAAACCATCATCAATATCTACTTAAAATTTTAGCTAAGGCGGCTTTTTTACAGGTTGTACTAGCTCAATTGGTCATCGCGCGTTTATAATAGTGAGTATTTTTATGCTAGTAGATTTTACTATTAGCCAGATATCACGATTTTAGGAAAAGCCGCATGCATATGACCACTGCCGAAATAAGAAACGCGTTTTTACAATATTACCAAAAGCAACAGCATCAGATCGTTGAAAGTGGTTCATTAGTTCCTGGTAACGATGCGACGTTATTATTTACCAATGCTGGTATGGTGCCATTTAAAGATGTTTTCCTTGGTAGCGATACGCGTTCATATAATCGTGCCGTATCTTCACAGCGCTGTGTTCGTGCCGGTGGTAAGCACAACGATTTAGATAATGTTGGTTATACAGCCCGTCACCATACTTTTTTTGAAATGTTGGGTAACTTTAGCTTTGGTGATTATTTTAAGCGTGAAGCCATTCAATTTGCGTGGAAATTTTTAACCGAAGTATTACAGCTGCCACAAGAAAAGTTGTGGATTACTGTTTTTGAAGAAGATTTAGAAGCGGAAAAGATGTGGATTGACGAGATTGGTGTTGACCCACAACGCTTATCGCGTATTGGTGCAAAAGACAACTTCTGGTCGATGGGCGATACTGGCCCGTGTGGTCCTTGTTCTGAAATTTTCTATGATCACGGCGAAGACGTTCCCGGTGGGCCTCCTGGTACACCAGAAGAAGATGGTGACCGCTATATTGAGATCTGGAACTTAGTTTTCATGCAATTTAACCGTCAAGCAGATGGCACGATGGAAAATCTACCTAAACCTTCAGTAGATACTGGTATGGGCTTAGAGCGCATCGCAGCGATTATGCAAGGTGTTCATAGTAACTATGAAATCGACATTTTTGAAAACCTAATTGCTAGCGCCGCAAAAATCATTGGTACTGACGATCTAAAAAGTAAATCGTTACGAGTTATCGCCGATCATATTCGCGCTTGTTCATTTTTAATTAGCGATGGTGTAATGCCTTCAAACGAAGGTCGTGGTTACGTATTACGCCGAATTATTCGCCGTGCGGTTCGTCATGGTAATAGCCTTGGAGCACAGGGTTTGTTCTTCTATAAGTTGTTAGATGAACTGATTTTACAAATGGGCGATGCTTACCCTGAGTTAGAAAAAAACAAAGCAATAATTGTTAAAATGCTAACCGCAGAAGAGGAGCAGTTTGCGCGGACGTTAGATCGTGGGTTACTTATTCTTGATGAAGCATTAAAAACTATTGATGGTAAAGTTATTGATGGCGAATTAGTCTTCAAACTTTATGATACCTACGGCTTCCCTGCTGATTTAACTGCTGATATTGCGCGTGAGCGTGATTATGAAATAGATCATGCAGGTTTTGAATCGGCGATGGCAGCACAGCGTTTGCGTGCACAAAAAGCCAGTAACTTCGGTATTGATTATAACGAACAAATTAAACTGGAAGGTCAAACGGAGTTTGTTGGTTACACAGCGCAAGTCAATCAATCGCAAATCACTGACATTATTGTTGATGGACAGAGCGTTAAGACACTTGAAGCTGGCCAAAGTGGCTTGGTTATCCTAGATTCATCGGCATTTTATGCTGAGTCTGGTGGTCAAATAGGCGATAGCGGCACCATAGAAACGGAACAAGGGTGCTTTAACGTTGCCGATACCACAAAAATTGGTAATGTATTCGCTCACCGCGGTGAGATTGCTACTGGTTATCTTAATCAAGGTGAAACGGCTACTGCAACAATTGATAGCAGCCGCCGTAATGATATTGCGTTAAATCACTCTGTTACTCATATTTTGCATTCAATCTTGCGCCAAGAGCTAGGCGATCACGTTACTCAGAAAGGCTCTTTGGTTGAAGCTGAAAAGATGCGTTTTGATTTCGCTCATTTTGAAGGGATAACAACTGACAAATTACAACAGATTGAACGTTTAGTTAATGACTATGTTCGTCTTAATGTCGCCGTTACAACAAAGCTGACCAATATTGAAGCAGCGAAAGAAGCTGGCGCAATGGCTTTATTTGGTGAAAAATACGGTGATGAAGTTCGAGTTGTTGATATGGGCGAGCTATCGGTAGAGCTTTGTGGTGGCACTCACGTTCAAAATACTGGCGATATTGGTTTATTTAAAATAACCTCAGAAGCGGGTATTGCAGCAGGCGTACGTCGCATTGAGGCGGTTACTGGTGCTTACGCGTTATCGCATGTCCAGGCATTAGAAAGTAAAATAACATCAGCGGCGGCAGTGATTAAATCCGATCCTGCAAGTTTAATTGAAAAATCTCAAGCGTTAGTCGACAAAAATCGTCAGCTAGAGAAAGAACTTAACGAATTAAAAACAAAATTAGCCAGCCAACAAGGCGCCGGTTTAATTGATCAAGTCAGCGAAATTAATGGCATTAAGGTTTTAGTAGCGCAGCTTGAAGGTGTTGACAGTAAAACATTGCGCGGTTCGGTTGATGAACTTAAAAATAAACTGGGCAGTGGCATCGTAATGTTAGCGGTTGCAGAAGGCGATAAAGTAAGCCTGATCAGTGGCGTGACCAAAGATCTTATCTCGAAAGTAAAAGCAGGCGAGTTAGTTAACATGGTTGCTCAGCAAGTTGGCGGAAAGGGCGGTGGACGTCCTGATATGGCTATGGCAGGTGGCTCTGATGTTGCTGCACTACCTGCGGCATTAGCGAGCGTCCCTGCGTGGTTAAGCGATAAACTTTAATAGATAGCAAATATATATTTTAAGCCTCGATAATTATATCGGGGCTTTTTTTTGATTAATTTAGGTATTTTTGTTCAAATTCAATCATTATTTTATTGAATTTATTCAACTGCTTTGCTTAAGGACTGGATGGTAAAGCTGATAATTTGGCACTTATGATGAAATAATATGGAATAGTCTTGATTATACTAAGCTTTGTTTTAAGCAATAGCTGTGACGTACTAAATTTAAAATCAGCTTACTCGTCATTCACTAAAATTCCTAATTGCATGATATTAATTAATTTATTCTATTTTACTTGTCAAATGGTTGGTGGGCGCAGCTTGTAGCGTGATGAAATGTATAAAATAATTATTAAAAACTACTCCTTAACACCAGAGATAGATATATAATTTAGGGCACGGAGTATTGTATACTCGGTGCGATTTAAAAATCGGGGTCAATCGGAAATTAGTTACAGGAGTCGTTTATGTTAATTTTAACTCGCCGTGTTGGTGAAACTTTAATGATCGGGGATGAAGTTACAGTCACCGTATTAGGCGTTAAGGGAAATCAGGTACGCATTGGTGTTAACGCACCAAAAGAAGTCGCTGTTCATCGTGAAGAGATTTACATGCGAATCCAACAAGAGAAGTCATCGGATAGTGAAAACGTTTGATGATCGATCGAAAAGCACTGTTCTAGTGCTTTTTTTGTTTTTGGATCTTTATACCCGTGCCACTTGCTGAAATCACGAATTTTCAGGTAGCACGGGCATATTGGTCCGATACCACCTTTTGTTTATTTAATACGCTTTAAAATAAGGTCTAACAGCTGGTTATCCGTTAATTTGGCTGTATATTAACCTAGACGCTCAAAATAACCGCGTTTAGAAAAAACCTTGATAAAACTGTTTGACTTATTTTTTCGATTCCGTATTATACGCCGCATCCGGAGAGGTGGCCGAGTGGCCGAAGGCGCTCCCCTGCTAAGGGAGTATGGGCTTTAAATCCCATCGAGGGTTCGAATCCCTCCTTCTCCGCCATTTGTTTTTTTATGATTTGCGCATGTAGCTCAGCTGGATAGAGTACCTGGCTACGAACCAGGCGGTCGGAGGTTCGACTCCTTCCATGCGCGCCATAGTTTGAATAAGTGGGCTGACGTTTTATTAGTCGGAGTTAGAAAATAAGTATGTGCGCATGTAGCTCAGCTGGATAGAGTACCTGGCTACGAACCAGGCGGTCGGAGGTTCGACTCCTTCCATGCGCGCCATCCTTGTTTTTGTAGTAGATGTAATCTACTATTTGTTTTAAAGATATGCGCATGTAGCTCAGCTGGATAGAGTACCTGGCTACGAACCAGGCGGTCGGAGGTTCGACTCCTTCCATGCGCGCCATCTTTGTAAACAACGGGTATAGAAAATGTAAACCGAAGTATATTGTTTCCCTTCAGCTGGAAATAATGTTTTATACTTCACTATATAGTGCGCATGTAGCTCAGCTGGATAGAGTACCTGGCTACGAACCAGGCGGTCGGAGGTTCGACTCCTTCCATGCGCGCCACTACTTTTCTTAATGTTATTTCCTGATTTACTATCTTTTGTTCATATATCCCCAGTTTTACATATATTTCTGACATTTCTGATCTAAGAATTAACTTCAATAGTTTGTTTACTCAAATCAATTAATCCCAACAATTTTCAACTCAACTCAACTCAACTCAACTCAACTCAACTGAACTGAACTGAACTGAACTCAACTCAATTTTAATTATCCACGGACAATCTTTAGCTTAAAAATTTCCTTGTGTTTTTGTTGCCCTGTATCTTTTGTAATACCAATTCCATTATTTAAGTGATCTATTTTGTAGCGAGGAAAAACGAATTAGAACAAGGCGTTTATTTTCATATGTAGTTGTTCTACATATGAAATAAACAACGCAGTTATCATTTGTTTTAACCGTGAAAAATGGTCACCATTTTTAATGGAATTGGTATAATGCAATGGCAAAATTTACCGATCAAATCAAAAGCCTCGTCCAGACGGATGTAGGTCTCTTTCCCTTTCTCAATTACTATCGACCAATGAATAATATTATATGTGCGTTATAAGCAAAGATTAGTGCGTAATAAGCTAATACCTGCTGGTGCGAGCTAGTTATTATGCTTTTGTCTTGTTATTGGCCTTAATCGTTTGTAAATACGCACTGGTGAATTTAAGCAGACGAATCGTAATTCGATGAGTATTAGTTGTGAATAGTTACTCATTGTTCGTTTTCTGTGCCAGATGAGTAGATTTAGCGGTGCAGAGTAGTCTAACCGTTATTTATTACCACTCTATACCGAATATAACACTGATGAATAGAACTGCTGATCTTGGCTTTATATCGCGCTAACAGGCGTAAATACTGCAATGTAGAGCTTGGTTGTTCATAAAAGTTTGCACTTTTGATGCTAGGTTATAATAAATTGGTTAAGTTGTCTGACCAATTTTTCTTGATCGAAACGAATTCTACGGGTATAAAGTCTACTTGAAATGTGAGTATCGTTACGAGTTTGTTAATTAACTGTATGTTTATTCATTTTCGTGAATAATAATCCACGATTCGACAGTTTGTTTCAATATAAAGTGAATCAATATTCAAGCGTGTGTTTGAATATGTTATTGTGTTGTAGTTTTTTATTGCAAGGTATTAGTTATGGATATATCGCACGCGTTAGGAATAGCAGCAAACATCATGTTGTTGGGGATGGTTTGTGTCTTTTCTTTTCTTGGGTTGCTCGTTATTGCGGTTAAAGTGCTGGCTAAATTTTGTCCAGAAGAAACCCCAGTAGCTCCTGTTAAGTCTCCTATACCAAATAATCAAGTAAATCCGAATGTTGTTGCTGCTATTTCTGCAGCCGTTCATAAATATCGAAACTCTCGTGGCAAGCCACAAGATAAATAGCACTAAGGAATTTTTATGTCTAAACGTCTAGCCCTCACCGATGTTGTCTTACGAGATGCACATCAATCACTGTTAGCGACTCGTGTTCGATTGGAAGATATGCTTCCTATTGCCGATAAACTGGACAAGATTGGTTTTTGGTCTTTAGAAACTTGGGGCGGCGCCACATTTGATTCATGTATTCGTTACCTTGGTGAAGATCCATGGCATCGTATTCGTGAATTGAAAAAAGCGATGCCAAATACCCGTCAGCAAATGCTGCTTCGTGGTCAGAACTTATTGGGTTACCGCCATTATGCCGATGACGTGGTAACGAAATTTGTTGAGCGTGCTCGTACCAGTGGCGTTGACGTATTTCGTATCTTCGACGCGATGAATGATGTCCGAAACCTTGAAACCGCTGTTACCTCAGTGTTAAAAGTTGGTGGTCATGCTCAGGGCACGATTTCTTATACCACTAGCCCAGTACACAATTTGCAATCGTGGTTAGATATGGCTAAGCGTCTGGAAGATATGGGGTGTAACTCGATAGCCATTAAAGATATGGCTGGGTTACTTAAGCCATTTGAAGCTTATGAACTAGTCTCAAGCCTGAAAAAGACGGTTGATTTACCTATTTCAATGCACTGTCATGCGACAACAGGTCTATCAACAGCGACATACCAAAAAGCAATCGAAGCTGGCATTGACGTATTAGACACAGCTTGTTCTTCAATGAGCTCGACATACGGTCATACTGCTACTGAAACTGTCGTTGCAATGACTGATGGCACTGAGTATGAAACCGGTCTTGATTTAGTCTTGTTAGAAGAGGTTGCAGCTTATTTCCGTGAAGTTCGCAAGAAATACGCTAAATTTGAAGGCAGTTTGCGCGGTGTTGATGCACGTATCTTGTTGGCGCAGGTACCTGGTGGCATGTTAACCAACATGGAAAGCCAGCTTAAAGAGCAGGGCGCTGGCGACAAGATGGATGAAGTGCTACTTGAGATCCCTAAAGTACGTGAAGATCTTGGTTTCTTACCGCTAGTAACACCAACGTCACAAATTGTCGGTACGCAAGCCGTGCTGAATGTCTTAACTGGTGAGCGTTATAAAACCATTACTAAAGAAACCGCAGGCGTCTTAAAAGGCGAGTACGGTGCCACTGCTGCACCTAAGAATGCCGAGTTGCAAGCACGTGTTTTAGATGGCGCACAAGAAGTGACTTGCCGTCCAGCTGACCTGATTGACGATGAATTTGAATCGTTAAAAGCTGAGTTGAAAAAACTAGCAGCAGAGAAAAACATTACTTTAGCTGATGAAATTGACGATGATGTTTTAACTTATGCGTTGTTCCCACAAATCGGTTTGAAATTTTTAGAGAATCGTAACAACCCTGATGCGTTTGAGCCTGCACCTGGAACTGAGCCAGAACCAGTTGCTGTTGCTGCTCCTGCCGCGCAAGTGGCTGGTACGCCAGAAAGTTACAGTGTCCGTGTTAATGGTCAGGTTTATCAGGTTGAAGTAGCCGCCGGTGGTGAGATTAGCAATATTGCTCCTACGACTAACGCTGCGCCAGTTGCTGCCGCACCTGCATCAGGTGGCGAGCCACTAAATGCGCCACTGTCTGGTAATATCTTTAAAGTTCTGGTTCAACCCGGACAGCAAGTTGAAGCGGGTGAGGTTGTTATTATTCTCGAAGCAATGAAGATGGAAACAGAAATCCGTGCCGTTAGCGGCGGGGTTATAGGCCAAATCAGCATTAAAGAGGGTGACAGCGTAACAGTTGGTCAACTCTTGATGACAATAGGTTAGAGGTTGAAATGGACGGATTAGTCACACTTTGGCGAGACACTGGAATTGCAAATTTCGAGCTCGGTCAACTGGTAATGATGGCTGTTGGTATGCTGTTGTTGTATTTAGCCATTAGCAAAGGCTATGAGCCATTGTTACTGTTACCAATTGGTTTTGGTGCTATTTTAGCAAATATTCCGATGGCGGGTTTTACCGATGAAGGTGGCATTCTGTGGTATATCTACCATATTGGCATTGAAACTGGGGTCTTCCCACTGCTGATATTTATGGGTGTTGGCGCCATGACTGATTTTGGCGCCTTGATTGCTAACCCTAGAATGTTATTTTTAGGGGCAGCAGCTCAGTTTGGGATTTTCGCAACCTTATTCGGAGCGATTACCTTAAACTTGATCCCTGGGTTTGAGTTTAGTATGGCTGATGCCGCAGCTATTGCGATTATCGGTGGGGCTGATGGCCCTACAGCGATCTTCTTAGCCTCGCGCTTAGCGCCTGACTTATTAGGGGCAATTGCTGTTGCTGCATATTCGTACATGGCATTGGTACCGTTAATTCAGCCACCAATCATGAAAGCCTTAACCACACACGAAGAGCGCTCAATCGTGATGGAGCAGTTACGTCATGTGTCTAAAAAGGAAAAAGTAATTTTCCCGCTGATGGTACTTGGTGCGACAATATTATTCTTACCAGCGGCAACACCACTGGTTGGCATGTTTTGTCTAGGTAACTTAATGCGTGAGTCAGGCGTGGTTGATCGTTTAAGCAATACTGCTCAAAACGAACTAATCAACATTGTGACGATTTTCTTAGGATTAGCAGTTGGTTCTAAACTGTCAGCTGAAAAGTTCCTAACGGTTGAAACACTTGGTATTTTAGCGCTTGGTGCAGTAGCTTTCAGTATCGGTACTGCATCTGGTGTGATGATGGCAAAATTAATGGGGCGCTTCTCTAGCTCACCAATTAATCCATTGCTTGGTGCCGCTGGCGTTTCGGCTGTGCCAATGGCGGCGCGAGTTGCCAATAAAGTAGGCCTAGAAGCAAACCCTCATAACTTCTTGCTGATGCATGCAATGGGGCCAAATGTTGCTGGCGTATTAGGCTCGGCAGTAGCAGCGGGTATATTGCTGGCCATTGTTGGTGGTTAATATCGTTTAACAAGCTCTCAATAAAAATAGCTTCTTCGGAAGCTATTTTTTTTATCTATTGAAAAGTAAATTAAGCGACTTATATCAGTTGTATTAAATTTATGAGCTTGTTGTGCGTAGAGATAATTAATTTAGACAAGGCGCTCGAATGAGTAATAGCTAGCCAAATGGATTTTATCAAGCACAAGTGATCACTTAATTAATGGGATTGGCTATGTTGTCCTTAAGTGTTGCTACCAACTAAGTTCGGTGGATATTTGATGTGCTTTATGTCTTTCCACATTCTTAAGTTTTGGCGCTAGCACACCAGTTACTTTTCTTTGCGTCGCCAAAGAATAAGTAACCAAAAGAAAGGCGACCCGTGTTAGTTGCTGATCTCCCTATAAATACCTGTCTTAACACAGCCGATTTCAATGCGCGTCTCGGCTTTGGCATCCTGCGTCGCTCTACCTGCGGCATCCATGCCTTCGCAGCGCGGAAATCTAAAAATTCGTCCCTGAATTTTTCTCCTAACAGGCATTTATAGTGAGACAACTTAAAGCGGGAACTTGGTGGTCGTAGCTAAGTTTCCTAAAAGTTTAATTAATTGATATTTAATAAATAAAATATACAGACACAGTTAACGGGAGCATAGCCAATGAGGGTTGGTATTAATCAGGTTAACCATAACATCAAACTTAAGTAGCCGCCGATAATCGAACTTAAGGTTAAAATGTAAATAAAGCCTTTTTTTCCCTGAGCCATGCTCCAATTATTTTGTTTTAGATAAAGTGCCCACAACAGACAGAGGATAAGTGGCAGTAAAAATATTCGTGTAATCATTAATAATTCGATTTATGATGCGAATGGTCTGATTACTTTATCAAAAATTTTATCAAGAGGCACAAAAAATGTCGTTTATTGAGTTACCTAAAACATATAGTGCAATGGCTATTACTAAATTTGGCGCAGCCCAGACTTTACAGCTTATTGAAAAGCCACTGCAACAGCCTGGTGTTGGCGAGGTGCTTATTAAGGTTACGGCGGCAGCTGTTAATCCTATTGATGTTAAAACACGAGCTGGCTTGGGTTGGGCAGCACAACAAAATGCTGACAAATTACCTATGGTCGCCGGTTATGATTGTTTTGGTCAGGTGGTGGCAGTAGGCGCAGAAGTTAGTCAGTTGTCTCTCAATGATACTGTGGTTGGCATGGTAGGTTTCCCATTAACCGCAGGTTGTTATGCTCAATACGCCTTAGCAGATGCAGATTGCTTATCGACGGTTGGCGCCACCGCCAGTGCTGAAATGGCTGCTCTGCCGCTTGCAGGGTTAACTGCACATCAAGGGTTGTTTGAGTTTGGTCAGTTGCAGGCAGGAGAAACCGTTGTTATTAGTGCCGCTGCCGGCGGGGTTGGTCATATCGCAGTGCAGTTAGCAGCGAGCAAAGGTGCTAAGGTAATTGCGGTAGCCAGTGTTCATAATCATCAAATGTTAATGGAACTTGGGGCTAAGCAAGTTATTAATTATCATGAACTGAGTCAGTTTGAGTCACTAATAAATATCGACTTGTGGCTTGATTTAGTCGGCGGTGATACCGCAATTAAACAACTTGCTTTAGCGGGTGATATTAAGCGTTTGGTCACTGTGCCAACGTTAAGTGCCCAAGCCGTTTGCGAATCAGTTGCCGCGAAAGGCACCCTTGGGCAAGGCATGTTGGTAAAGCCGAACCTAGATCAATTAAATGAACTAGTTAAGCTGGTTGAAAATAACGAGCTGCGCCTCAATATAGTTAAAAAGCTTAATTTTAAACAGGCTGCTCAAGCTCATCTATTAATTGAGCAGGCGAGTATCAGCGGTAAAATAATTCTAACCATGGATTAGGTATGGAGCTATTAGGTTTATTTGGCGGGAGTTTTCTAGCGGCAACCTTGTTGCCAGGTGGCTCTGAAGCACTCTTGTTGCTACTGCTCGCGCAGTCACCTGAGCTGTTATATAGTTTAGTGATTGTGGCAAGTCTAGGAAATACACTCGGCTCGCTAACCAGTTACGCTATGGGGTATTTTGGACGGGTTAAATTACGCCAAGCGCAGTTTAACTCGCGCTCGGCCAAGTTGATTGAACGCTTTGGCGTTTGGGTATTGCTATTAAGTTGGTTGCCGCTAATTGGTGATTTATTGTGTCTGTTAGCGGGTTACTTCAAGCTGAAATTTTGGCCAAGTTTGTTATTCATTAGTCTTGGTAAAACAGTGCGCTATAGCGTGCTGGTTATTATTTATTTGCAACTGTAGTTATTATTGTCACTTGTTGAACTGACAGGCTAATGATACAGTCAATTTTTTAAACTGGGGTATCGCGATTGGGTAAGTTCAGTCGGTTAATTCCAGTTAAATGTTTGTCATGCGACAAGTATTAATTTAGAGAAATCATTTTGATAAATCGTTATAAAGATAAGATTTCGGCGTTAAAGTCGCCATTATACGCCCCGATTTTTACCGGTATTCAACGAGGTATTGAGCGCGAGGCGTTACGCATTGATGACAATGGCCGGTTGTCACTAACTCCGCATTATAGCGCGCTTGGCAGTGCGCTAACTCATGAGTCGATTACCACTGATTATTCAGAATCATTGCTGGAATTTATTACGCCCGTTAGCCAAGACATTGATCAATTAGTGGGACACTTACGTGATGTCCATAGTTACACGTTAAGCAATATTAATGGTGAGCTGTTATGGCCGTTAAGCATGCCTTGCGTTATTGCCAAAGAAGAAGATATTCCGATTGCCCAATATGGACAGTCCAATGTTGGGCAAATGAAAAGTATTTACCGGGAAGGGTTACGTAATCGTTACGGCAGCCTGATGCAGATTATCGCTGGTGTTCATTTTAATTTCTCTTTTTCTGATCAGGCATGGCCACTGTTGCAGCAGTTTTCTGACGATAGCAGTGATCTTAGTGAGTTTCGTTCGAGCAGTTACTTTTCGTTAATTCGTAATTTTCATCGTCTTGGTTGGGTTATCCCTTACATGTTTGGGGCATCTCCAGCACTGTGCGGTTCATTTTTGCAAGACAATTCTCCATATGAGTTTGAAAAGCTTGGCAAGGGAACCTATTACTTGCCTTACGGCACAAGTTTGCGATTAAGCGATTTAGGTTATACCAACAGTGAACAAGATAACTTGGCTATTTGTTATAACAACATCGATAGTTACCTTGATTCAGTGAAAGTCGCTATAGCGACGCCTTCGGCTAAGTTTGCCGAAATAGGTATTAAGACCGATGGTAAATATAGCCAGCTTAATAGCAACGTTCTACAAATTGAAAATGAGCTATACGCGCCGATCCGTCCGAAACGCGTCGCTAAATCTGGCCAAAAACCCTCTGAGGCATTGGCAGAAAGTGGCGTTGAATATATCGAAGTTAGATCGCTAGATCTAAATCCCTTTTCAGATATTGGCATCACAAAAACTCAAATTCGTTTTCTTGATTTGTTCTTGGTTCATTGCCTGTTATGGCAAGACAATCCAATGTCACAACCACAGCGGCAACAAAAAGCAGATAACCTTGATCGGGTGATCCTCGAAGGACGTAAACCAGGCTTGATGTTAATGGAAGACGAAGGCGAAATTTCGTTAACCGCATGGATGACTCGCTTATTTGATGCGCTTGGTTCAATTGCTCAGTTATTTGATCATCATTTAGGTGGCTCACAATATCAAGATTGTCTGGTTGAGTTGTCGCCAATGATTACTGATCCGAAGGCAACTTATTCAGGTCAATTAATGGCGTTGCTTAAGCAACAAAACCTCGACAATACCCCTTTTGGCATCGCTCAAGCTAAGTCGTTTAAAGACCAGCTAAGTGAACATCAGTTTGGCACGATTAGCTATCAATCACTGACTGAGCAAGCTCAAGTATCACTGGTTAAACAACGTGAACTCGAGCAGCAAGATAACCAGAGTATTGATGAGTTTCTGACTGACTATTTTGCTGATTTAGCCAAATAACTCGTGGAGTCGTTGCAATAACCAAGGAGGGGCCGATACCTGTGCCGTTTATAAATAGATTATTGTCCGCAAAGCTCGGGCATTTAAAGCTGGTATTGTTATTGGTGATAGGGACATTGCTCGGCGGTTGTTCAACCTCGCCGCCGGCCAACCCTGAAAATATTTGCGCAATTTTTCACGAAAAACCAGATTGGCACGATGCGGCTATTGATATTAAAGAAAAGTGGGGGGTGCCAGTACATGTTCCCTTTGCAATGATGTATCAAGAAAGCTCGTTTCGGGCCGATGCAAGGCCACCTATGCGCTATTTTCTCGGCTTTATTCCTTACGGGCGTGCTAGTTCAGCCTACGGTTATTCGCAGGCTAAAACGGTGACTTGGGGCGATTATGTTAAGGCGACGGGAAATACCTGGGGCGATCGTGATGATTTTGACGACGCGATGGATTTTATGGGTTGGTATATGTATCAAAGCCATAGAATTAATGGTGTGTCGAAATGGAATGCTTACAGCCAGTATCTTAACTATCATGAAGGTTGGGGCGGGTATCGTCGTAAATCTTATAATAAGAAACCTTGGCTTAAAAAAGTAGCGCGTAAAGTGCAGTCTCGCGCTAAGCGTTATGCTGGTCAATATCGTAAGTGCAAAGATAATTTACCAAGCTCAGGCTGGCTCTGGTAATACCAATACAGTGCTTTGAAGTGAAGTGCAGTCGTTTAATGGGGGGGCTAATCCCTGTGTTTCACTCCTAAAACGGCTGTTTTCAATATTATTCTATTGCCCTTTTTAAGTCACAAGTTTCAGCCCGCCGCGCAATTTTAGGAAAAAACACATGTCACACTCACCAGAGCAGCTTTTGTCGCAATATTTTGGCTTTGATGCCTTTCGTCCAGGTCAAGGGGAGGTAGTTAACGCGATAATGCAAGGGCATAGTGCCGCGGCTATTTTCCCGACGGGTTCTGGTAAGTCGTTGTGTTATCAATTGCCTGCTACTGTGTTACCGCATTTAACCTTGGTGGTGTCTCCATTGTTGGCACTGATCCAAGATCAGTTGGCGTTTATTCAAAGTAAAGGCATCAGCGCAGCAAGCATTGACTCGACCCTGTCGCGCGAGCAAGTTAACGACGTTATGCAAGGGGTGCGTGAGGGCCAAATAAAAATACTGATGATCTCGGTCGAACGTTTTAACAACGAACGTTTTCGCCAATTTTTGGCCCGGATCCCTATTTCGCTATTGGTGGTCGACGAAGCGCATTGTATTTCAGAATGGGGTCATAATTTTCGACCTGATTATTTAAAGTTACCGCAATATCGTCAGCAATTTGATATTGGGCAAACATTGTTACTCACAGCAACAGCTACTCCTAAGGTGATAAGCGACATGGGGCGTAAATTTGCCATTGCGCCTGAGCATATAACGCTAACCGGTTTTTATCGACCAAATCTTCACTTGGCGGTGCAAGGTGTTAGCAGTGACCAGAAAACAGATAGTCTTGAGCGCTGGCTCGGGCAACATCAAGGTCAGTCTGGCATTATTTATGTCACCTTACAGCAAACGGCAGAGCAAGTGGCAGCCGAGCTCTCGCAACGAGGAATTGCCGCTCAGGCATATCATGCGGGCATGGCCAGCGAGCAGCGGCAATTTATTCAAGCGCAGTTTATGCAAGACAATATCAAGATTATTGTCGCTACTATTGCGTTTGGTATGGGCATCGACAAAAGTAATATTCGTTTTGTTGTGCATTATGATTTGCCAAAGTCGATTGAAAACTACGCGCAGGAAATTGGTCGAGCTGGTCGTGATGGCGCAGCTTCGCAATGTTTGGTCTTAGCTAATCGCGATAATATTAATGTCTTAGAAAATTTTGTCTACGGTGACACACCAGAACCTCCAGCGATTGGACATGTGCTGGAGCAAATAGCGCAAAGTCAGGGCCAGTGGGAAGTGGTTCATCACAGTCTTTCAACCCAGTCGAATATTCGGCTGTTGAGTTTAAAAACTTTACTGGTTTATTTGGAAATACTGGGGGTGATTAAACCGCTTTATAATTACTTTGCCGAGTATAAGTACAAGCAATTAGTGGCTCAGCCGCAAATCATTGAGCACTTTAATGCAGAGCGCGCTGATTTTGTACAGGCGATATTTGATAGCGCCGACAAAAAGAAACTGTGGGCTGAGGTTAATTTCGATAAGCTCAATAGTCAGTATGCAAGCGAACGTAGCCGAGTGGTCAGTGCGCTAGATTATTTAGATCAGCAAGGCTTGATTGAGTTGCAAACCAAACAAATGACTCAGGTTTATCAAGTATTAGTGTCGAATTTTGATGTTGCGAAATTGACCGAAAAACTCTCGAAGCGCTTTTTAGACAAGGAAAATAGTGAAATAGCGCGAATTGATCATTTACTGGCGTTTTTTGCCAGCGAACAGTGCTTATCTGGGCAATTATCACATTACTTTGCTGATCCACAATTAACCAGTCCCTGTGGCCATTGTTCTACCTGCGCAGGCCAAGTTGCTCAGCTGCCTGGTGCACCAGAATTGCCGCCACTAGCGCAATTAAACTTTGCTCAATTAACAGGGACTATTATTGACAAGTTAGGTGCGCAAGTAAGCGTGGTATTAATAGCCCGGTTTTTGTGTGGCTTGCCGACACCGTTATTTACGCGATTACGTGCCCGTTCTTTAGGCGGGTTTGCTCAGCTTGAACGTTATCGCTTTGGTGACGTTAAAACTTGGGTAGCTAGGCACATAAATTAGGCCTTTAGTCTAATGTCTTATTGCTAATACCAAGGCTAGAATCGGCTATTGCGCAATAAATATTACTTATCCGGTGTTCGGGTGATTTACTTATTAGAGGGATTGGAATGAAGTTAGAATCGTTAGCACTGCACCATGGTTATGAGTCAGAATCAACTACTAAGGCCGCCGCGGTCCCTTTGTATCAGACTACTTCTTTTACCTTTGACGATACTCAGCATGGCGCTGATTTGTTCGATCTTAAAGTAGCCGGTAATATTTATACCCGAATTATGAACCCAACCAGTAGTGTACTTGAGCAACGAGTCGCTGCAATGGAAGGGGGCATTGGCGCTTTGGCTGTAGCATCAGGCATGGCCGCTATTACTTACGCCATTCAATGTATTTGTGAAGTGGGCACTAACATTGTTAGTACAAGCCAGCTTTATGGCGGCAGTTATAACTTGTTTGCTCATACATTTCCAAAGCAAGGCATTGACGTAAGAATGGTGTCTTTTGATGACTTTGATGGCTTTGAGCAAGCGATTGATGCCAATACTCGCGCGATTTTTTGTGAGTCTATTGGTAACCCGGCCGGCAATATTGTTGATATTGAAAAACTAGCGGCAATTGCCCATAAACACGGCCTGCCACTAATTGTTGATAATACGGTAGCTACCCCTTACTTATGTCGTCCGTTTGAGTTGGGCGCTGATATTGTTGTTCACTCATTAACTAAGTACATTGGCGGCCATGGTACGTCGATTGGCGGTATTATTGTTGATTCAGGTAAGTTTGACTGGGTTGCTAATAAAGAACGCTTTGCGATGATGAACGAACCTGATCCGTCATACCACGGTGTTGTTTACACCGAGGCGTTAGGTGAGGCGGCGTATATTGGTCGTTGTCGCGTCGTGCCATTGCGCAATACTGGCGCAGCTATTTCACCATTTAACTCATTCTTAATTCTGCAGGGCCTTGAGACCTTAGGTTTACGAATGGACCGTCACTGTGAAAATGCCGTAACCCTAGCTAATTATCTGAATAATCATGACAAAGTTGAGTGGGTTAATTATGCGGCACTAACCGATAGCCCGTATCATGAGGTTTGTCAGAAGATCACCGGTGGTCGCGCGTCTGGCATTTTAAGTTTTGGCATTAAAGGTGGGCTTGAAGGCGGCGGTAAGTTTATTGATGGCCTTAAGATGATCCTGCGTTTAGTTAATATCGGTGACGCTAAATCATTGGCCTGTCACCCAGCCTCAACAACTCACCGTCAGCTCGACGATAAAGAACTTGCAGCCGCAGGTGTTAGCCGTGATCTTGTTCGGATCTCGGTTGGTATTGAGAGTATTGAAGATATTATTGCTGATGTTAGCCAAGCGCTAGATTTAGTCTAGGTTGGTATAACTTAACGCCAAACTCTAATCGCCGCCGCTGCTAAAGCCGCGGCTTTTTTATGGGCTGGACTTAATCCGTCTAAAAGGTTGCAGCAGTAAAATCATTGCCTAGTGCTAATAGAGCGCTTACTATTAAATATCAACAACAGAAGAAGGTTTAGTGATGATTAAGGTGTGTTGCATGGTGCTGGTAAGTTTGGCCTTAACCGGTTGTTATCGAAACTGGCCGCAGCTTGATGCATTAACCAATAAAATGACTTGTGATACCACCAAATCGCAAGCGAGCAGCTTAGCGCATAAGTTTGGTGCAGCCGTTGAGTGGGATCCAAGCTATCGGGTGTTGTCGATTGTCAAAGAACAAGATGCACTGGCATTGCAATTTGTGCCAGCGACTTATGGTTCTAAGGTGCTAAGACTAGACTCTTTGTCGGTCGCACGTTCGAACATTCGCTATTTCGGGCTGCACCGCCAGCAAGGCGATGTCAGCGTTTTATTGCGTTGTAAAGCTAAATAGTTAACGTTAGCTGGCATGGTCATCGATGTCGTGCCATTGTCGTCCTTTGTCTGACATCAATATTAGCAAACCGGGCAAGACTGAAAACATCAATAATGACAATAACATCGCAGGGGCGAGTTCAAGTCGTTGTAACAAACCAACAATAGCGCCAGCACCACTCATTTGGAATAATCCCAATAATGCCGCTGCTGTTCCTGCTCTATCACCAAAGGGCGCTAATGCGGTACCCGCTGCAGAGCCTAAGGTCCAAGCGAAGCCGATTGATGATAAAAATATTGGCACCATAAAGGCCCATGGTTCGTTGATCCCACTGAAGCTAAACATTAAGATCGCCCCGAACACCAACACACTCAGACCAAGAATTAATGCAGAGCGAGAGCCGTATTTCGCCATGAACACTGGAGCGGTGAAACACGCGGCAATGTTAAAAAGCGCATTGACACTAAACCAGCCAGTAAACTGAACCATTGTTAGACCCTGCTCTATCATTAACAAGACAGGCGCCGACGTGACGTAAGCTAAGATCACAGCCATTGCTAACATACATAATGTTGAATGGAATAAAAACGTGGGCTCTTTAAGCACACTAAAATAACGGCTTAGGCTAATGAGTCGGCCTTTGCTATTGGTATGAGCCGGGCGCGTTTCTTTAAAGTAAAAACTAATGACGACAAAACCGACTAATGCAAAGCCGGCCATAAAACTAAAGTTAGCTCGCCAACCAAAATGATGACTTAACCAACTGCCGAATATTGGGGCCAATGCTGGAATAAAACAAATTGCACCATTGAGGTAGCTAATCATTTGACCACTGCGTTTAGCGCCAAAACTATCACGTACAGCGGCAAAAGCGGCGACTGAGGTCGCGCAAGCGCCTAAACCTTGAATAACGCGCGCAACTAATAACAACTCAATTTGCTGAGCATACCAAGCCAACAGTGAACTGACACCATAAATGGCAATGCCAATTAATGCGATAGGTTTGCGACCGTAACGATCCGCTAAAGGGCCGGCAAAAAGTTGGCCAAAACCAAGGCTAAACATAAACCAAGTAATAGTATCTTGGGCTAACGTGGCCGAAACACCGTAGTCTTGGCTAATTTGCGGCAGTGCGGGCAGATAGATATCAATCGCTAATGGGCTAAATAAAACCAGTAGCACCATCAGTGAGATAAGCCGAGCATCATTGCTGCTGGTTTGCTGTTGGTTTGCCGTGCATTGTTGAACCGTCATTTGCTACTCCGCTTTGATAAGGCGGCTAGTTTAGGGGCATGCACGATTAAAATAAATACTACAGTGTGATCTTTGGGATCCGTAACAATAAATAAATAATTGCTTTGAATTTAATAGTTTATTCATTGACTTAAATTGCTCTTTCTGCGCACATTTCGTGCTGCAGCATCGTTCATTTTTATCTGTTGTTGTAACATCACTAAAAGGTAATAGCGCATTAGTGGCATATTATTTACACTGACCGTAATGCACGTTATTTTGATTGATTTAAGAGGAATAAATATGGAACTCAATACCCTGCTAATGTTTGGGCTAGCATCGTTATCGATTAACTTAATTCCCGGGCCTGATATCGTTTATATTGTTTCAAATACCATGAAAGGGCAGCTAAAGTTAGGAATTGAGGCGGCGTTAGGTCTTGGTGTTGGCTATTTATTACATACCGCAGCAGCGGTGCTGGGGTTGTCGGCGTTAATATTGAGTTCTACCTTGTTATTTAATATCGTTAAATACATTGGCGCGGCTTATTTATTGTATTTAGGCATATCATCTTTGCTTAACGCTTATCGTGGGCAATCTAAATTTATGGTTAACGACGATCAAAAACCTAACCAGAATGTTTTTAAGCAAGGAGTCATTGTTAGCATCTTTAACCCGAAAGTAGCGATGTTCTTTTTGGCCTTTTTGCCACAGTTTATCGATATATCATCAGCAACAGCGACTTATGATTTGGTGATTCTTGGTGTATTGTTTACGGCATTGGCAACAGGATGTAATCTAACTTATGCGTGTTTAGGTCATGTAATATTTAACAACCCACAAGCTTTAAAGTATTCTCGAGGTATTGAAGCGGGGTCAGGCTTTATCTTGCTTGGTTTAGGTGCCAAAGTTGCATTAAGTGAAAGTTAAGCCCAGCAGTCAGTGTTTTTGTTATTATTTGCACGAACTGTCTGAATTATCGGCGGTTGATGTAATTTAGTAAGAAAAGAACTTTACCTTTAACTTGGCTTATGTATAATTCATTTCGTTCGCAGGGGTGTGGCTCCAATTGGTAGAGCAGCGGATTCCAAATCCGATGGTTGGGAGTTCGAGTCTCTCCACCCCTGCCACATTTAGAAAGCCCGGTTATGTTAA
>Ga0209395_1001192_pt1 | contig 36988 bp, 41 predicted proteins | sample GOMGulsemesocosm_3_FD_184635 | JGI IMG/M metagenome (GOLD analysis project Ga0209395, IMG submission 184635) | Methane-oxidizing microbial communities from mesocosms in the Gulf of Mexico - GOM9D Gulf of Mexico (SPAdes) (version 2) | ecosystem: Environmental > Aquatic > Marine > Cold seeps...
CGGGTGCATCCAACGATATTGAACGCGCTACACAGCTTGCACGTAAAATGGTTACCCAATGGGGTTTCTCACAAAAATTGGGACCCATGTTATTTGCTGAAGAAGAAGGTGAAGTATTTTTAGGTCGTTCATCATCTAAATCATTAAATATGTCTGATGATACAGCACAAGCTATTGATATTGAAATTAAAACGTTTGTTGATCGCAACTATCAACGTGCAGAAAAAATACTAAATGATAATCGTGATATTTTAGAGTCGATGAAAGAAGCATTAATGCACTATGAAACTATTGATGCAAGGCAAATTGATGACTTAATGGAGCGTAGAGAAGTTCGTCCACCAATGGCTGAATGGGATAATCACTCAGATTCAAACAAGCCGCCAAAAGCTGGAAATAGTGCTTCTTCGGACAATAATGAAGAGAGTACTGAAAAAAGAAATCAAACTGCGCCTGACTTAGATAAACCTACAGACGTATCAGCTGAGTAACAATTCACTAATATAATAAAAGCCTCGACTATCGAGGCTTTATTTTATAAAAGCTAATTTACTTTAAGTTAGTTTTCATAAAATAATAAATACATTCATGGTTAGAGAATACTAAGATAAAGAGTTAAGTCTTGTTAAAAAATCTACTTTGCGCACAACATTCCCTCAATATAGAATCACCGCAGGTGATGGGTATATTAAATGTTACTCCTGACTCTTTTTCTGATGGTGGAAAATTTTCTGCTATAGATGTTGCTCTAAAACAAACAGAGCAAATGATTGTCGATGGCGCTACTATCATTGACATTGGCGGTGAATCAACCCGACCAGGTGCTAAAGATGTTTCTGAACAAGATGAATTAGCACGTGTTATCCCTGTATTAAAAGCAATCACTAAACGTTTTGATGTCATAGTGTCTATCGATACCAGTAAAGCTGCTGTTATGTCTGAAGCTATAACTTATGGTGCAGGAATCATTAACGATGTTAGAGCGTTACAAAATGAAGGGTGTTTGCATACCATTGCACAAAGTAATGATGTCGCCGTATGTTTAATGCATATGCAAGGACTTCCGAGAACTATGCAACACCAACCCCAATATCATGATCTTATTGGTGATATAAGCTCTTTTTTCCAACAGCGTATTGCTGTTTGTGAACAAGCTGGTATTTCTTCATCAAGGTTAATGTTAGATCCCGGTTTTGGGTTTGGGAAATCATTAGAGCAAAATTATAACTTGTTAGCTGAAATGCATAAATTCCAGTCGTTGAATTTACCCATACTTGCAGGTCTTTCAAGAAAGTCTATGATAGGTAATTTACTTAATCGTGATGTAAATGAACGTCTGGCAGGGAGTTTAGCTACTGCTCTTATTGCAGCGCAGCAAGGTGCTCAAATTATCAGAGTTCATGATGTTAAAGAAACTGTTGATGTATTAAAAGTATTACATGCTACAAATAAAAATTAAAAATTAAAAATTAACAAATAATAATTAATAAATAAACGCACTAATAAAGTAAAAGCAAAGGACAATTTAAATGTCAGAAAGAAGATATTTTGGAACAGACGGTGTTCGTGGTTTAGTCGGGCAATACCCTATCACGGCCGAGTTTGTCATGAAGTTGGGGTATGCTGCAGGTCGAGTACTTGCAGCACAAGGCACTAAAAAGGTACTAATTGGTAAAGATACTCGCATTTCGGGTTACATGCTTGAGTCAGCCCTCGAGGCTGGATTTTCTGCAGCGGGTATTGATATTGGCTTATTAGGGCCAATGCCTACACCAGGTATTGCTTATCTTACAAAAACGTTTCGTGCAGAAGCAGGAATCGTAATCAGTGCTTCTCACAATCCATTTTATGATAATGGTATAAAATTCTTCTCGCAAAATGGTGAAAAACTTCCTGATGATGTTGAATTGGCTATTGAAGCTGAATTAGATAATCAAATGGGCTGCGTAGACTCTGCTAACTTAGGTAAAGCAACGCGTATCGACGATGCTGCTGGTCGCTATATAGAGTTTTGTAAAAGTAACTTCCCTAGTCAATTTTCATTAAATAATTTAAAAATAGTCGTTGATTGTGCACATGGTGCAACTTATCACATAGCGCCTAATGTATTTCGTGAATTAGGTGCTGAAGTTATCGAGATAGGTACTGCACCAAACGGTACGAATATTAATGATGGTTGTGGCGCAACTTCAATGGACGCTATCAGTAAAGCTGTTGTAGAACATAAAGCTGATTTAGGAATAGCTTTAGACGGTGATGGTGATCGTCTGATGATGGTTGATCATACCGGTTATGTTCTTGACGGTGATGAATGTGTTTATGTGATTGCATCTAATGATCTAAAGAACGGTACTATTCGCGGTGGTGTAGTTGGTACTTTGATGAGTAATATGGGCCTTGAAATTGCTCTTGCTGATATGGGCGTACCTTTTGCTCGTAGTAAAGTAGGTGACCGTTATGTCATGGAAATGCTTAATAAAAAAGGATGGCAACTTGGCGCAGAAAATTCAGGCCATGTGATTAACTTAAAACATACATCAACCGGTGATGGTATAATTGCAGCGTTAAATGTATTAACTGCGGTTTGTAGTGGAGATAAAAATCTCAATGAACTTCGTCAAGGAATGACCAAATTACCTCAAATATTAGTCAATGTAAGGTTTACAGGTGATAACGACCCAATAGTTGCACAAAATGTTGTTGCTGCTGTTCATGCAGTTAATGAGAAACTAAATGGACGTGGACGTGTATTGTTACGTAAATCAGGTACAGAGCCTTTGATTAGAGTTATGGTGGAAGGTCCTGAACTACAGGAAGTTACCGACTTAGCAAATGAAATTGCTGATGCTGTAAGAAGTGCTTGTTAAGCAAAAAAATTACTATTCGGTGGAATTATAAGCAAATGAACAAGATATTAAGTTAAATACTTGTATCTTGTCCGTAGGTTAGTTAATATCTCGCCGCTTTAATTAGGAAAGATAAATGAAAAGAAACGCAATTGTAGCCGCAAACTGGAAAATGAATGGAAGTTTGTCGTTAATAAAAGAAATGGTTTCAGGATTAAATAGTGTAGAACTAGCTGAAAATGTTAATGTTGTCGTTTGTCCTAGCTTTCCTTTTTTATCGGCTTTTGCTTTAAATGCTGAAAATCAAAGCTTGCAACAGAGCATCTATTTAGGTGCACAAAACGTAAGTGAACATAAAAGCGGAGCATACACCGGTGAAATTTCAACGGATATGCTTAATGAAGTTAATGCAAACTATGTTATTGTTGGGCACTCTGAACGCAGAAGTTTATACAAAGAAACAAGTACGCAAGTAGCTCACAAAGTAAAAACGGTACTCACTGCAGGTCTAACACCTATCTTATGTATCGGTGAAAGCGAAGCTGAAAGAACTGCAGAGCAAACAGAGACAGTATTAGCTTCTCAATTACAGCCGGTAATTGATGAAATTGGTATAGAAAAATTTATTGATGTTGTTATTGCTTACGAACCCGTTTGGGCAATAGGTACAGGAAAAACAGCATCACCAGAAATGGCACAAGCAACACACTTATTTATTCGTCAGTTTTTAGCTAACGCTGATAAACATGTCGCGGATAAAGTGCCATTATTATACGGTGGTAGCGTAAATGCAGCTAACTGTGAAGAATTATTTGCACAATCTGATATTGACGGTGGTCTTATCGGTGGTGCTAGTTTAAAAGTCGACGAATTTAAAATAATTTGCTCGTCAGCCAAAGGATCATAAAATGTTGTATCAAGTTTTAATCATCACATATTTAATCGTTTCAATTTGTTTGATTGGTCTCGTATTAATCCAGCAAGGTAAAGGCGCGGACATGGGAGCTTCTTTTGGTGCTGGCTCTTCAGCTACAATTTTCGGTTCAAGTGGTTCAGGTAACTTCTTAACAAAAGCAACTACATGGTTAGCCATTGCATTTTTTGTTATCAGCTTAGTATTAGGTAACTTAACAGCGAACAAAATTAAGTCTACTGACGAATGGAATAATTTAGCTACACCAGTTGAGCAAACTATTCCAACAGATTCAGCAATTCCAAGTGAAAGTGCTGAGCCGAAAAAAGCAGTGGAAAATAGTGATGTACCAAGTGCTACTGAAGAATCAGATAGCGACGTACCAAACTAAAGTTTAACAAATGCAGATGTGGCGGAATTGGTAGACGCGCCACCTTGAGGGGGTGGTGACTTAGGTCGTGAGAGTTCGAGTCTCTCCATCTGCACCAAATTAAAAGCCTGTAACTCAATGAGTTACAGGCTTTCTTGTTTTTAATGGTATATTTTTAACTTATTTCAGTGATAACTGTTTATCTATATCTGATATTACAGACCTCATTAACATCCCCTAGGTAAAACATACTGGCAAATGTAATTTTTGAAATTTTCGTCAGTTACTTTTTCCATCCCTCAAACGATGTTCTTTCTTTATCTTGGTTGAATTGAGTTGCCTTATTTACTTTATCAGTAGGATTTTTCTTATCAGTATTATTAGCAAATATTATGTTAGAGTAATTATACATATCACAAGTTCTTCAAACAGAACTATAACAGTGGGCGGATTTCGCATCAATAGCGGTTTAGTCCAAGCAATATTGCCTCCTATTTAGGCTGTATATATCTAATCGGAGTACTTGGTTATAATGGAAGTTGTATTTAAAATACTCGTCATTGGTATTTTCGCGACAGTAATAATGGATCTGTGGGCTACTTTCTCTAATCGCGTGCTTAAGCTTCCTAGAACTAATTGGGCGATGGTTGGAAGATGGCTCGGTCATATTCCAAATGGAAAGTTTATCCATAACCCTATTGGGAATTCATCAGAAGTAAAATACGAAAATAGCTTAGGTTGGGCGTTTCATTATTTTATTGGTGTAGTATATGCGACTCTATATTTTGCTTTGGTTGTGTGGGGCTTTGAAGGGCGCTCGACATTATTAATTGCTTGGCTCTTCGGTTTAATAACTATTTTATCTCCATGGCTTATATTACAACCTGCTTTAGGGTTAGGGGTTTGTGCTATCAAAGCAGCTAATCCTCACATGGTTAGGATTCAAAATTTCGCTATACATTCAATATTTGGTATAGCCCTATATTTGGGGTGGCAGCTGTTCAACATAAATCTAGCCAATTAATGCAGTAACCTCAAATGTTTGCTAGCTACCATTATGTTCTACATTTTATAAAATACTTCACCCGCCTTTGTTGAGGTGTTACTTGCACCTCATCAATTGATTGTCTTTTCAGTAATAAGTCAGTTAACGTTCATAAGAACGTCGAGCATTTTAAAGCTGTTTTATTAAAGTTATGGTTCGTATTCATATCTCTATTGGATTACTATTTTCTAGTATAGTTATGAGTGGGAATGGGTATGCTAAAGGTACCCCATCTGTAGAAGGGCATTATTGCGGAGAAAGTCCGCCAACTTTATTTACTCTTTTAACTGAGGGATTAAATAGACTTGTAGTATTCTGCTATTTTTTTAAACATTTGTTTTATTTCTAGAGAATGCTCAATCTCTCTTAATTCCAATATTTTATTTTGGGCTTTAAGATATGCTTGTTCAAAAGTTTTATTATCAATCGTAATATCAGTTTTTTTCTGTTTACCATTTACGTGAATTTGAATGTGGAAAATACTTTTTACTGAACCGCTTTTATTTTTTGATGTTCGTTTTAGCCCTATAACAGTACCATCAGGGTGAAATATTTTATTTATATCTAATTCCATACGTATTTTGCGATATAGCCTTTTTTGAGAAATTTCTTTTTGTCTTTTGTCGGCTAAAATTTTGGCTTTGTCTCCATACTTGGCAATAGAAAAGTATTCTTGAATACCCAGAACTTTATCTTGGACTCTATATCGTTTAATGTTTTGTTTATTTGGATGCGCCATGACAGTCATAAAACTAATTTTACCTACGTTTATTATAATTAATAATACATTGCTTATTCCTTAAGCTTATAAAATAACTAAAATCTAAATGTTTATTCTTAAATATAGAACAAAAACATGGCCAATACATACTTCCTTGAAAATTAATCCTAAGGTGTTACTGTAGATTTGTCTCAGGGTAATATTGAGATCACAGGTCGTTCAAGTTGGGAATATAACAGTTGGCGAGGCTACATTTCTCTTAAAAGTTTAGCAAACGATTCAAAGCCTCTTAATAGGGAATGAAGTTTATTTGGCGTAGGGGTCATTTAAACTTTATATAATCATAAAAAGGACAGTCAGATGACAAACAAAAAAATAATAATTTCACTAATCGTTGTATCAGTAATTTTAACATTTAAGTCTTTCAGCGCTTACGCAAATAATTGTTCAATATCTATTAATTCAAAAGAGTCTATTAAGTGTTTACAAAGAAAAATATCAAAACTTGAAAAGCAACTTGCTAAAAATAATAAATCTCAAATAGTTTTACCGAAGGGAGCAATTGTAGAGTTTCAAGCCAAAATTTGTCCAACGGGTTGGGAGGAATACCAAATAAATAAAAATGGTATTGTTAATTTAAATATGAATAAAGACATAATTAAGTGTCAAAAATCATAAGGGTAAACAAGTAGTTCAGGTGGAGAAACATACGTTGTTGCCTTTACTCTCTATATGTTAACAAACTATATATTTTCCCACTAACGGGGCGTTATACGGATAATAGAAGAATGCAGAAAATTTTCCTGTTTTGTTTGTTTTTTACACTTTTACAAAGCTTTTCATTAAATGCAGAAGAGCGTAAAGTATCTAAATATATTGAAAAGTTAGGACAAGTTTTATCGCATAGTATTTTTCAACAAAATTCTAAAATTACTCTCAATATTCTCGAACCGTGTAAAGTTGAGTTCAGCTCAGAGTGGGCTAGAGATGTTAGCAAGAGAAAGGGCTTTTATAGCGTAAAAACTTTTGTTGTAGTTGATTTTAAATATAACAATAAAAGTACAACTTTTACTACAGCACATGTAACATCTAAAGATGGACATAGCTTTCAAAGCTGGGGAGATGTAATCGATGTAAACTTAATTGAGAATACTTCAGTAAGAAAGGTTGTTTTATCGACTTCAAATTCTCTGGAAACAGTTTCTAGTTATAGCACTGATTATATTCCCATTGGAGTCGCTGAGCCAGATGACTACAATCAAATATCAGAGTTGTTAAAGGCTATTAACTTAGTTTCTACTCGTTGTAAATTCTTGTAATAAGCGGCACAACTTAAATATAATAGGTTCCGTTTTGTATCTCATTTTAACTAACAATTAAAAACCTCTTCCAGTGGGGGACGTAAAGGATAATTATGCTCAAGCAGCTCGTATTAAGTTCTCTTCTTATAAGCTCACTTTTTTCAACTTCTGCTAAAAGTGATGAGTGTGACATATCTGGTATTTGGAATCACTCAGCTAAACCTGCGAAACTTTTTATAGATTTAAGTAAAGGTGAAATATCAGTTTACGCTCACGAGCTTAATCCAAAATCAATTGGGTTAGTCGTTTTAAAAAGTCTTAAGTTAGGCGCAACGCAATCGTCCTGGAATGCCAAAATGTACAGTGCTGCTGAAGATTCATTTGTTGATGTTCAGATAGCATCTAAAAGCTGTAATCAGCTAAGTATTAGTTTTAGTGGCGAAGAAGTTTTAGGGTTGTTGCGGTAAATAACATATAAAAATCAGCTTGAACGAGGCCAATTAAAATTGACTGGTTTCGCATTGATACAGATAACAACCAGTTATTCTTCTCATAATTGGACTTATGATGAAAGGAAATAACAGTCATGAAACAACATTTGAATATATTTATTATAATTTTTTTATCTGTATCAACTTCAGGATGTGCTAGTTCGACTACAGAAAATATAGATCCTTGGGGAAAAGCTTATAATAGCTCTACGAAGGAGAGGTTTATTCCAGTTGAGCTTTTTACGGGAGCAAAGTGGGATGGTAAACATCAATTAAAACTAAAAGACGTCTCTACTTCTGCTTGTGCGTCTTTCAGTGGAAGACCTTGCGACACTTATGACATTACGGGGCCTTTTAAAACGGAATCGAATAACACTAAAATTGAATGGGCAGGCAATGAAGTATCATATTATCGGAGAACATTTAGCACCAGGCGGATGGGCATGGTTGAATCTTTTTTTACAATTAATAACTCGAAAGATGGTCTGGTAAGAATTTATGATAAACGAAAACAGTGGGGTACCAGAAAATATAGTGGCTTAGGGAGCAAATTCCCACTTGGTTACTGGAAACAAGGTGAAGTGCGTACTTATAATTCGAAAATGCCAACAAGTATTGAAATTATTGAATTAAATGGAGTTGATAATTGCCTTACTTTTCGATGGATAATTGGCAAGGGTGAAGGTAAAAATATGGATAACAATTATACTTTTTGTCCACAACGTGGCTTTGCAAAAATTAGCCACAATAATTAATCTATTGATTCAAGAGAAGTGTAAATCAGCATGAATTTAAATATTAGAGTATAAAAGTTAAACGTGATCAAAAAGCAGTTGGCTTTTTACCCTTTGTCGCTTATTGTAATTAACAATTTTTCGCCTCTTAAATGGGCGTTAGCTTTATATAGAAAGTAGCTGTCTTTTCAGATTGATCAGAAGCTGAAATATCAGTATCACATATATCAAATTAACAGGGCGTTATAAATACAAGGATGATTCGATGAAAACTCTCAGCATAATATTACTATTTATTACTTTTCATTCTACTGCAATGGCTGAAAAAGGCGTCGTTGTTAACATACTGCCAAATAAATTAACTTTATCGATAGATTGTGAAGCACAAGTGAAATTACAACGGTTAAAATCAGAACCAGAAAAGTTTTCGGTTGGCTATTCTTGCAAAAATCAAACAAATGGCAGTTATTACCTGGACTTTCGCTTAAATGATATAGACATCGTAGCCGATTTTAATGATGGCTCATCTAAAGTTGATGTTAATAAAAGCAAATTTAATTTATATACACTTTATGAACTATCAATTGAAAGTAAAGTAGGAGAAAAGTTTAAATTTGTTTCCTACTGCACTGTAGATATCTGCCTTGACTTGGTAGGTAACTATGAAAAAGAAGTTAAAGACTCTATAACATCACAGTTAAAAGGTTAGCTTGTTATAACAAGTCAATTTTAAACCGTTTAATAGAGCGCTATGTAGTAAATCATGAATCGAGCAGAAGCATTAAAGCAAATAGTCACTTTCGGCATTAATAAAGAAGCAGCATACTCAGAATTAGTTCAATTTGAGTACGACTCTCAAATCAAATATTTTATTGTATCTAAGTCTATTTTAGAAAGCGTATTACGGATGTACTTATCAGATAAAATAACAGATGATGGGTTGGAAGAGTGGGCAAGTTTTATCGAATGCCGTGACGATATTGAGTACGAAGCCATAGAAGGCTACATTTATGCTCTTGCGAACCCATATCAAGTCGGGGATATAAACAAAACAAAAATTACTAGAATGGTTCATTTGTTAAAAACTACATAACCAGCCATTCACTTCCCCTTAATGGGGCGTTATATATACAAGGAAGGTTCGTGAACTGTTTAGTCGTATTAGCTCATCCATTAGAAAGTAGCCTTTGCATGCACTTGGCGGATAAAACAATAAACCATTTAAATAAAAAAGGTTATTGTGTAACGGTAAAAAACCTTTATGAAGAAAATTTTAATCCGGTTTTAAACAAATCAGAAAGAAAAAGCTACTACTTAAATAATTTTGATGAGTCTCAGTTAAGTAAGGATATAGAACAACTGAAAAACGTTGAATCTTTGGTTTTAATCTTTCCAACTTGGTGGTTTGGCTTTCCGGCAATTTTAAAAGGTTGGTTTGACCGTGTGTGGGCACCAGGGCATGCTTACGAGCATGCATCTGATTATGGGCCTATTAAGCAGTGCTTAAATAACTTAAAGGAAATGAATGTTGTAACAACACTTGGCTCGCCTTGGTGGGTAGATACTTTTATTTTAAGAAAACCAGTAAAGAAAGTCTTAAAAATTGCTTTACTGGGAGCATGTACAACCAATTGTAAGTTCAAAATGCTATCTTTATATAAAAGTGAAAAGCTTACGGCAGGACAAATTGAGAAGTTTGTTGGTAAGATCGAAGCGACGTTTTAAGAGTAAATTTTATTTAACAAGCGTTTAAAATAGGGCGGTTAACGGGGGATGATATTTAGCCACGTTAGTCCATTTTAGCAAACTATTATCAAGCCCTTAAATAGGGGATATGTTCTAAGAGGGAATTATTTTGAAATTTTGGTGTTTATTTCTTTTTCTAATTAGCTTTAATTTATATTCTCAGTCTTTTGTAAACAAAGACGATGGTATTCATGTAAGCGATCAAACTTTTCCATGGGAGTTAGTTATTGATAGAGGGAAAATTTTAGGTTGTGTATACGAAAACAGATTTTATTCACTTGGCTCTATTTTGATTCTTGAGTCATTACCTAGAAAGTGCGGGTTAGCTACAGATAGAAATGGTGTTTGGGAGCAACTTTCAGAGACGGAATTAGCACTTTATAAAGAGAGTATTGAAACTCAACAAGATCTAAAAAGAGAATCAACATACATTGGCAGCGATCCTATTAATAGAGAAGAAGCTCGTTTAATTAGGTATTTACGTCGCGCTAAAGAATTGGCGGATAAACGTCAAAATTAAAAGCTGATAAGGCACTTAAACAAGAACTATACCTGTTGGCTGTATGTTGCTTAGCTACACATGTTAGTCAATTATAACTTGCCTCTTTATTGGGCGTTAGGCTTTCTATATTACTGATGAAAATGGATATTATGACAAATAAAAACACTAAATTAGAAAAAGTAGGGTTTGTTTTAGTTCTACTTATAGTTTTGTTACAGGCTTTTTATGGTACTTTTTCTTTCATTGACCCTGCTAGCTTTTCTACTGTCAGAGGCACAGAGCTCTTTTCCAGTATGGATGCAGATTGGGTGAAAATATATGGTTCACGTACCATTTTTATTACCCTAATTTTTGGCTATCTTTTATATACACGAAATTATGTGGTTTTAATGTGGGGAGCATTATTTGCGGTTGTAATGCCAATTACTGACGGATTACTTGCATATGAAGCTCAAGCACCATTTAAGGTTGTTGCTAAACATATCGCGACTATTTTTTACTTATTATTAATATTCGTCATCTTCAAAAAAGTTATTGCTCAAAAATCTTAACGAAATACTCAACTAGCGCGAATAAAAGTTTGTCGATAGAGGATAATTGGCGCTTGAGTACAAAGCATTATTAGTTGGCCAATTTCAGTATGTCCAACTATTTAAATTCCACTGATGATATCTCCAGATGTTTTTCTGATTTTAAACTTTTGTCAATGTAAGCAATTATATATAAAGCGTCTATATTTATATTTAGTTGCTAAATCAAAAGTATATTGGAGCGTCAATGGACTTCTTTAAAAAAATGTCAGTTAAATTTAAAATCTTACTTATTCCCGCCGTTGGCTCTATTGGTTTTATCGTTTATTTGTCCATAAGTATGTATACGTCAAGTCAAGCTGTTGATTTATTGGATAATGCACAAAATGTCCGTTTTCCATTATTACAAACTTCAGAAAGAAGCTTAGTATTACTCGATAAAATAAAGAAAACGTTAAGTGATGCTGTAGCTGAAGGTGAATCTGAGCTTTTAGATGAAGCTAATGATATGGCTGCCCAAGTTAAGAGCAGTTTCAAAGCCGCAGCTGGATTTGATAAAGTAACAGCAAATGATATACGAGCTTTAGAGAAACTGTTTGACAGTTATTATCAGTTGGCTCATAAAATGTCTTCTGAAATGGTAGAGGGCACAGCTGATTTTTCTACAATCTCTACGCGTAGCAAAAAAATGTCGGAAAAGTTAATTAGTCTTCAGAATAAGTTAAATCAGTTTCAAAAATCCCAAATGTCATCTTTCACCAACGCTTTTACTCAAGTTAATGAAAAAGCTGAAGCTACAATTATTATTGGTATGGTTATGGCCATAGTCATCATAGTATTGCTTTTCACGGTATCAATCTCTATTAGTAATGCCATTCGTTACAACTTGGCAAAAGTAGTTGACTCTTTTAAGGGGATTGCTCAAGAAAATGGGGATTTAACCGTTCGAATACAAACAAATAGTCAAGATGAAATAGGTGAGCTTGTTTTTTGGTTTAACTCTTTTATGGATAAACTGCAAAAAGTGATCAAGCAAATAGTTGAAACAGCAAAACCTTTAGCAGAAACCGCCTCTACAGTAGATGAACTATCAGAGTCATCAAAGTCCACTGCTGAGCAGCAAATGCAAACTGTTGAGCAGTCTTTATTATCTGTCAACGAAATGAGTCAGAGTGTAGCTTCTATTACTAACAATGCTTCTGATGCTGCAAATGCAGCAAAAAATGCGAATAAAGAAGCCGATACCGGGCATCAAGTCGTTAATGAAACCATATTAGGCATTCAGGATTTATCTGAAAATATTGCTGAATCAGCAATGGCAATATTAAAACTACAGGAAGATACAAACCAGGTTAACCAAGTTCTAGAAGTGATAAAAAGTATTGCCGAACAAACGAATTTATTAGCCCTTAATGCGGCGATTGAAGCGGCAAGAGCAGGGGAGCAGGGGCGAGGTTTTGCTGTAGTTGCTGATGAAGTACGTAGCTTAGCTTCTAGGACTCAAGATTCAACAAAAGAAATTAATGAAATACTGATTAAATTACAAGAAGCTGCTCAATCTGCAGTTTCAACAATGGAGAGCAGTAAGGCTCAAGTTGAAAACAGTGTTTCTCGAGCAAATGAAGCTGGTAAGTGTCTTTCTGTTATTACTGAAACCGTTAATGTTATATCTGATATGAATAGTCAGATAGCTGTGGCTACAGAAGAGCAACACAAAATTTCTACTTTAATGGTAGATCATGTGGAAGACATTAAGAAAAGAGCCGAAGAAGCATCTGGAGCTTCTGACCAAATGAATTCAGTTAGCCACCGGTTAGCCTCTCTTGCTTCAGAGCAAGAACAAATCACTAAGCTTTTTAAAGTTTAATTTATCTTAGCCCTGAAATAAGAGTCAAAATGTTTATAGTGAATGTAGGTTATATTTTTGTTAAATAAAAAGCTTTTTGGTGTCGAATTGGCTTATAGGCCTTTGGTAATATTTAGAGTCGCTTACATCATATTTATGCTGATATGCATGCTTCTTGTATATGTTGCAATAACCATTGATATTGAGCGTACAAAACTAGATACCGCCGGAGACTTTTCTGCGAGTGTGCAACATTTAGAGGCGACTATTTCTCAACTTGAAACAATGGCAACAATTCTATCTAAATCTATCACTCATAATGTTGATTATGACGACAAAAGTGATAAAGATATTCTCGACTATTTTGAACAACAAGGAGATCTATTTTCTCTGAAATTTATAGATGATAACTATCGTAGTCACTTGTATACCAAACGACCTATCAATAACGAGCAAAAAAGCAGGTTAGAGTTACTTCTTAAAACTGGGGCTTATTTGCCTCATTTTTTACAAGAAGAGAAAATTGAAGAAATAGCTATCCACAATAATTCGCCACAAGCAAAACTGTTATACCCACACAATAACAAAATGTCTAAACAGAACTTCGAAAGTGAGCTGGATAACGAATATTGGCAATTGTTCTGGAAAGTACATCAAAAGAAGAATATTTACTGGAAGCTTATTAAAAGAGGTGAAGAATTAAAGCTATCTTTGACCGTTAGTATATTAGATCCTGTTCAAGGGTTGGTAGGAATTATTCAATTGTTATTCGCCCATGACGCTTTTGATCAAGATATTTATTATCCAGATAGTGCTAGCGCTCTCGTATTATTAACTGAAAATTCACCTCCGTACCTATTGGTTGCGTCTACGAAAGCTAGCGGTGAAGACTTGTCTGATGAACGAACATTTAAATTACAGGTTGGAAGAGAGTTACCTAGTGCAATTCTAGCACTACAAAATTCATTGAAAGGTTGGGTATATCAATCAGATAAATATTTTATGCTTTCAGTGCCACTTTCATCGGCTTTTAATTTCATATATTTAACTGATTCAAAAGAATTTGGCCTGATGTCATCGAGATTGATGCCGTTTGGACTGGCATTAATTGCTTCCCTTATATTTCTTGGAATATTTGTTGAGCGTTTAGTACACAAAAGCTTAACGGCTTTAAAGCAGAAAGATGATACTTTGATGGGTAAAAATCAATTACTCTCAACCACGCTTACTGAACTTGAAGAAACGTACCAAGAGCTGATTCATAGAGAGAAGATAGCATCGCTTGGTAATGTTGTTGCAGGACTCGCTCATCAACTTAATACCCCCTTAAGCATAGCAATTACTGCTGCTTCTTATATCACTGAGTCTAACGAAGAGTTTATAAAGAAGTTTGATTCAGGTCTGAAAAAATCAGAACTAAAAGAGTTTCTGCAAAAGGGGTATGAGTCTTCTTTGCTGGTTAGTAATAATTTAGATAAAACAACCCACTTGGTTGATAACTTTAAATTGTTGTCAAATGATGAATCAGCAGATGAGCTGAACCTATTTAATGTCGTTGAATATACAGAAGCGGTAATACAAGGATTTAAACCTAGGCTGGATGCTCGAAGAATTAAATCTAAAATTAATTCAGAGCAAGGGATTAAAATTTATAACTACCCAATATCTTTTACACAGGTCATTGTGCAGTTGGTAAATAATTCCATGTTACATGGGGTAGAAAGCGGTGGAAGTATAACTATAAATATTTATAAAGGCGAAGCAAAAACAGGAGTTTTTGTTGATATTATTGATGACGGCAAGGGCATTAAAAAAGAAGATATTGACCGTGTGTTTGAGCCCTTTTTTACCTCTAAATGTGTAGCCGAGCAAGTGGGGCTAGGTTTAACAATTGTACATAATTTAATTTTAGGAAAAATGTCAGGGGAAATTAAAGTATCAAGTGAAAGAGGAGAAGGATGTTGCTTTTCACTATATATTCCAAGTCTAACCTAAAGCTATATATTTTGTTATTCAACAATACTATTAGATAAAATTTGCACTTTTTTTTGGGAGGGCTACTCTTTAATTATTAAGATTTTTTAATATTAATAGAAAATGTAAATCTTAATCTTATATTGCTACTAATAAGTTACTAAGGAATTACATATGTTATGTCTCTTTAAAAACAAAAAATGGGCAATCGGGTTAGTTTTTTGCGTTGTTAGCCTCTTAACCATAAATCAAGCTGCTGCAGAAGTTTCTATAGTTGTTCACCCTAGCAACAGTTCAAGTTTTGATAAATCTACGATTAAAAGAATATTTTTGGGGAAATCCAAATCGTTCTCTAATGGCCGGACGGCAATATTACTCAGTGTCAGCCCTAAAGATCCTGCTACTGAAGAATTTAATAAAAAGGTTATTGGTAAGTCGAGTAACCAAGTTAATGCATATTGGTCAAAAATGATATTTACAGGGAAGGGGACCCCGCCGCAGGAAATGATTTCGACAAGTGAAATTATTTCCGCCATTTCTGCAAATCCAGACGCTATTGGCTATATGGACGCTTCCGCGGTAACTGATGCCGTGAAAGTTATTGCAACATTTTAATCTGGGGTGCCAACATGAAAACTTATATTTTAATTGTAATAACTCTAATACTCACTTTTTCATTACCTGCAACTGCGGATATTAAATTTAGTGGCTATGGCTCAATAATTGCCGGGAAAACACTTGGTACAGTCGATGACCCGTTAAACCCAGGTCAAACACGAGATGAAACTCTCACTGCTGATTTTTATGATGTTGGTCAGTATACCAATGACATTACCTTTAATGCCGAATCAATTTTTGCACTTCAGGCAGTAATGGATTTAAATAATGACTTTAAAGTAACAGCACAACTTGTTGCTAAAGGAGTTGATGATTTTGAGCCTGAATTTGATTGGTATTATTTAACTTATCAAGCAACCAATAACCTCACTTTAATGGCTGGTCGACGTAATATTCCAATGTACTACTTTTCAGAATATTCTGAAGTTGGATATGCCTATCCGTGGATGCGTCCACCTTCAAACTTATATTGGTGGCAAGTTACTCAGTTTAATGGCGTGCAAGCGATGTATAATTTTGACTGGGGTGATTACTCCAATACATTCACATTTTTCTATGGTAATGAATATTCAGATGATAACGTAGAAATGTTGTATTACGACAAACTCTATGGAGGTAATGCTCAAACCGTCAATGAATATTGGACTGATATTGCCGGTGTTAACTGGAATATTTCAGGTGACAACTTTGATGTTCGCTTTGTTTATTTTCAAAATGATAGAGATAGAGAAACCATTCAACAAGATGGTAGCATAGATGATTACACCCCTTTCTCTCAAACTTTCCTAGGTTTTGGAGGAAGTGTAGATATTCAACAGCTTACCGTTCTATTTGATTGGAATTTTGTTGAATATGATGATGCTAGAGGGACTGAGTTTCCTACTTATTTAGTTTCACTAGTGTACAATTTTGGGGATTATCAGCCTTATATTTCATATTCAAAAGCTGATCATGAGCGAACAAAAACAGCGTCAGCAACTGAGGATTTAGAAGAGCACTACATAATGGGTTATGGATTGAGGTATAACTTTTTGCCAAATGCATCTCTAAAAATTCAGTATGACCATTTTGTCGATCAAGGCCATAAAGAGAGTGGTTGGGCCTATCATGGAGACTCCGATACCATTAGCATTGGTGTAGACTTTATTTTTTAGTTTTTATCTAAAGTCAGCCATTTTAGCTCATTTTTAGCCATGAGTATGAAACTTAGATATATTAGTTGAAGTCATCAATTCAGATGTCTTCAACTAATAAATGAGTAATCGACGCGTTTACTATTTCTTAGCTAATCAATAAAGTACATTCACCCACTATCCATTTTGTCAAAATCAGTAATATAGTCGATTTTTCGTTAGGGCTGATGAAGCAATGGTATTGATAAAAAATTGTTAAATCAGTTCAAGACAATGCAGATGTTACGGATTAATAATACCTTTAAATATATACAAATATTAGACTTCCAATGATATGAACAATATTCTTTTAGTTTAATGAGTACTTATCAATTCATCTGAGATGCCTTGTATTTTTTCAATAAACCAAGCTAACGCTTTTCCATGGTTATCTTTTCGCCACGCGATACTTAATTCACTACTTCGATTTTCATGATTTGCAAGTTGCAGTTCAAGAAGTGCTCCTGATTTAATTTCATTTTTAATTCGGTGAATGGGAAGAAAACCTACGCCTATGCCTTGAAGGTGAGCATCTATCTTTTTTTGAACCGTAGGTACAGTAATTCTCGTTTGCCCATCAAGTAAACCAACAGAGCGAGTAGGTAAATGTCGAGAGCTATCAGCGACAATAATCGACGAATATTGCTTAATTAATTGCGCTGAAATTGGTGATGGCTCATTAGCTAGCGGGTGATCTTTCGCTACCGCGAAGATAAAATCTATGTTGCCAAGTGTTTCAACATTAAATTCGCTACTGTAGGGGTCACCCGTTGCGCCAATGATCAGATCTGAATTATTGGCAACCAGTGAATCCCAAGTACCACCTAATACTTCCTCTGATACTTTAATATTGATCCATGGGTATGCTTTTTGAAATTGCGCAATTAACTTATATATAGGCTGAAATATTAAAATACTGTCAATGCAAATACGTAGCTCAGCTTCCCAACCGTTTGCAGATTGTTGTGCTATATGTGTTAATTCCTCTGTTGCTTTAAGGATTAAACGACCTTGATCAATCAACAATCTTCCTACGGGAGTTAATTCTGCTTTACGTTTGGTTCTATCAAACAAAGCAACACCAAGATCTTCCTCTAGTTTGTTCACAGTATACGAAACGGCAGATGGCACACGAAAAAGTTCATCAGCTGCTGCTGCAAAACTTTTCCTACGCTCTATGGCATCAAGTACTTTTAGTGCATCGAGAGTTATCGGGGAATTCATACATCAATCCTTTTGAACTAAATAGTCAAATTTGATCGTTATTATTCATGAATTACATTAAATATAATAGCTTCATTGAACAAATGCAGCGAATTAAACTCTACTTAGGAATAAATGTTATGAACATCAAATCAATCAAAAAATTAGTATCAACAAACGCAGAATTCTCAACTTTAGTACTTAGATTGCCTATCGCGATTATTTTTATAGCACATGGCGCCCAAAAACTATTCGGCTTATTTGGTGGTTACGGCCTTGAAGGAACAGGTCAGTGGATGGAGTCTATTGGTTTAGCGCCGGGTTATGCCATGGCTTTATTTGCCGGGGGGGCAGAGTTCTTAGGTGGTGTAGCCTTATTAGTCGGTTTGTTAGTTCGCCCCATGGCACTTGTGCTTAGTATTACCATGATTGTTGCTATCTTTAGCGTGCACTTGCCTAATGGTTTATTCATGACAAACAACGGTTACGAGTTTGCTTTAGCATTATTAGCGGCATCAGCTTCATTAATGTTTACTGGCGCTGGCAAGGCGTCCTTAGATAACTTATTAGCCAAGCGTTTTGCTTAGGAACATTAAATAAAAGGAGCGTGATTATGACTACAGTTAACAGCAATTGGAACAGCAGTATTAAAAACGGTGAGTATCAACGGAAAGTCTCGCAATTTAGGCATTGGATCACATCTGATGGCAGCGCTGGTATAAGCGGACGCGGTGGTTTTAAAGCAGAAGCTGACCGCTACCACTTATATGTATCGCTTGCCTGCCCATGGGCACACCGCACGTTAATATTTCGTCAACTAAAAGGGTTAGAAAATTTAATTACCGTTAGTGTTGTTCATCCTGATATGCATGATAAAGGTTGGAACTTTAAGCATGACGACGAATCAGCAAAGCTTTATGGCACAACAGGTGACGATTTATACGATGATGAATTGATCGCAGAAAAATATTTTTCTCAGGATCCTAGTTATAGCGGTGTTAACAGCGTACCTATTTTATGGGACAAAAAAAATAAAGTGATTGTAAACAATGAATCATCTGAAATAATTCGTATGTTTAATACAGCCTTTAATAAAATTACTGGTAACACCTTAGACTTTTATCCTGCTAATTTACAAGAAAAAGTCGATGAAGTGAACGAACTGGTTTACCACAATATTAACAATGGTGTTTATAAAAGCGGTTTTGCAACAACACAAGCAGCATATGATAAAAACGTAAAAGCTTTATTTATCGCGCTCGATAAAGTTGAAGTTATCTTAGCAAAAAATCGTTACTTAACGGGTGAACAGCTTACTGAAGCCGACTGGCGTTTGTGGGTAACATTAGTACGTTTTGACTCGGTTTATCATACACATTTTAAGTGTAATTTGAGACTAATAGAGCAATACAACAATATTTATAACTTTATGTTGGAGTTATATCAAATACCGAATATAGCTAAAACGGTAAACGAGGCACATATTAAACGCCATTATTACGCTAGTCATTTATCGTTTAACCCATATGGTATAGTGCCGATTACGCATCAGCAAGATTGGACTGCTTTGCATAATAGGGGGGAAACGTTTAATTAAGCTCGCTAGTTAATGTATAAATGGTATCTAGCATTAATAGTTTTGCATCAAATTTGTTGTTCTATGGTTCATCTTAATTACTAAGGTGAATAAACAAATAACTTAAATAATGAGAGAAAAAACTTACGAGCGGCCTAAAATGAATTAACCCAGCCTGGCTAGGTTTAGCCGCTCACGTTGATGTATAAGTATGAAAAACTTTTTATCAACATCGGTGCACATGTTGGTATGGCATTTATATTATCACCTATCAGACTTATGGTGTTTCTCAAGTTATTCAGGTATAAAATTCAGATAATAAAAGTAACAGTCAAAGGTTGTTCACCGTTACTTTTCAGTCACTATTAGCTGATAATAACCATTTCATTCAAGGTAAAGTCAGCTACAGCACCCTTTGTTGCCGCTATGTAGTCTAGTAAATGTTTACTGCTCATATGAGTTTGCCAAAGTTCTCTCGACTGCCAAACTTCATAAAACATAAATTGAGCAGAGTTTTCATTATCTTGGTGCAGTTGGTATTTGATACATCCTTCTTCAGCCCTAGTAGGCTCTATAAGTTTTAATAGTTCAGTTTTTACGAGGTTAATTTGGTCAGTATTAGCTTTGATATTTGCTACTATGGTCAAATGAGTCATATTAATTTTCCTTTATCTTTTAATTTATTTCTTTATTTTTAACGATTATTCTCTAAAACCCTTCTAAGACAATTTTTCCGATAGACTTTCCAGACTCCAATTCTTGATGAGCCGCTTTTATATTTTCGGCGTTAATGGCACCTAAATTTTTACCTAGGGTGGTTTGTATATAACCTTGGTCAATTAAATCAGCCACTTTATTTAATAAATGATGTTGCTTGCTAATATCTTTTGTTTCGAACATCGAACGAGTAAACATAAACTCCCAATGCAAAGAAATGCTTTTTAGCTTCAGTTTTTTAATATCAATTGACTGAGGATCGTCAATTAACGCAATTTTACCCATTGGCGCCAAAAGCTCAACATAACTATCTAGGTATGAATCGGTATGCGTTAAACTGGCAACGTGAGTTACTTGCCCAATATTTAATTGTTCTATTTGAGGCTCTAATGGTTTGGAGTGGTCAATAACATGATCCGCACCAAGCGATTTTACCCAATTTTTAGAGCTGTCACGAGAAGCTGTGGCAATCACGGTGGCACCTGTTAACTTGCTGGCTAATTGCACGAGAATTGAGCCAACACCACCAGCTGCACCAACAACCAAAATAATATCGCCGGACTTTTCTTGTGGATCAGTTTGCAACTGTTTGATGGCTAAACGTTCAAACAATAACTCCCAAGCAGTAATTGCTGTTAAAGGCAGTGCAGCGGCTTCACTATTAGATAAACTTTTCGGCTTAGCACCTACAATACGCTCATCAACTAATTGATATTCAGCGTTACTGCCTTGGCGGTTTAAGTCTCCGGCATAAAACACCATATCGCCAGTTTTAAAATTGTTAGCTAATTCACCCGTTGCAACAACTTCGCCGACTGCATCCCAGCCGAGCACTTTATAGTCACCTATTTGTGGTGAAACATTTTGTCTGATTTTATAATCAACTGGATTAACCGCAATTGCTTTAATTTGTACTAATATGTCATACCCTGATGCTATTGGTTGCGGTAATTCAATATCGATTAAGGACTCGGAATTGCTGATAGGTAATGATTGTGCATAGGCAATTGCTTTCATGTTTGTTCTCCTGAACGATTAAATGTAATAGTTGTTTACGTTGGCTGAATTAATCGTTTGACTTGATTGTTAGCGGATTAATCACCTTGGAAATAATAATAGGGCTTGCTAGTCAATATAAAAACAGCATAATAATTGAATCTTTATCAAATAATTTTTGACAATCATGTTATTAGAAGATCTAAATGTTATTTTGAAAGTGGCTGAGTTTCGCAGTATTACCGCAGCTGCAGAGAGTTTAGATATGCGCACTGCCACGGCTAGTGCTGCAATAAAACGAGTTGAGCGATCGTTAGGTGTAGAGTTGTTTATTCGAACAACACGGCATTTAAGGCTGTCAATTGCCGGTGAAAGGTATATTCCAAACTGTCAGCAAGCTTTACAAATGCTCGAGCTAGCAAAACAAAATGTTAAAGATGATTTAGATATTATAGATGGTGAACTAAGAATTTCTGTGCCGTCAGATTTAGGTCGAAATTTAATTCTCCCATGGTTTGATGAATTTATGGCAGCCCACACAGGGGTTAGTGTAAAGCTGCATATTAGTGATAGTAATATAGATTTTTATCGAGATCCTGTAGATATTGCGCTGCGTTACGGTTCGCCTAACGATGCTAATCTTTATGGTTTTAAAATTTGTGATGTACCACGCGTGATTTGTGCAACTCCTCAGTATTTTGAAGATTATGGTATTCCTAAACACCCTAATGATTTAACCAAACATAATAGTCTTTTATACCAATTACATGACATTATTCATGACGTTTGGGAGTTCACTCATCTAGGGGATACAATTAAAGTAAAAGTGCAAAGTAATCGTTCTTCAAATGACGCTGAATTAGTAAGACGTTGGTGTGTCAGTGGTAAAGGTATCGCCGCTAAATCGAGTTTAGATATGTCAAATGATCTGCTTAATGAACAAGTTGTACCAGTGTTAGCAGACTTTGCACCAAAACCGACCGAACTTTGGCTTATTTGCCCAAGCAGACAAACAATCACACCAGCTGTTCGTTTGTTAAGAGAGCACATAAAGGATAAGTGTAGAGAAGTATTAGCTCAGCTGGCGAGTAAAAAAATATTAATGTAAAGCGCTATAAAATAATGGCTAAAGTCCGTTCTAAAGACTTGGAACTGAATCTAATATTGGGGCTCGCTCCATTATAATTTCCATTGTATCGACTTTCACCGCTCTTGAATTAAAGTGCATATTTATAAAGTTATAATTGGATTGTTGTATATGTGATATTTTGTATATATAATTAACCATATATTAAGTTTGAGTGAAAATTATGACTAGCATTAAAAAACGAGTTTTGTTCCTATGTACTGGAAATTCAGCTCGCTCGCAAATGGCAGAAGCTTTGTTAAAACATCGAGCTGCTAATAAGTTTGCTGTGTTTAGTGCAGGTACCAATCCTGAAAAAATTGATGTTCGTGCAGTAAAGGCATTGGCAAAACTTGGTATCGAAGGACAAAGCTTAACTACAAACCATATTAATAATTACAAAGGAAAAACCTTTGATTACGTTATTACACTGTGCGATAAGGCAAATACTGAATGTCGAGATTTTTCAGGGGCGCATCATCAGCTTGCTTGGGACTTTCCAGATCCTAAACTTCGTTCCGGTGAAGCTCCTTTTATTCAAACTCTACAAGAAATAAATGACCGTTTGACTATGTTTTTGTTAGTTGAAACAAGTGAAAAACTTTCATTAAGCAAAGAACAGGAAGTAGTTGAACAAGCTATACAACAAACACTTATAAAACCTATCGCATTTTATAAAGCGTTATCTGATGACATTCGTTTAAAAACTTTAATGTTAACCCACTATCATGGCGAGTTATGTGTTTGCGAGTTAATGGCGGGGTTAGCACAAGATAGCCAGCCGAAAGTATCGCGCAATCTTGCGGTATTAAAAAAATGCAACATTCTAACCGCTAGAAAACATGGCCAATGGGTGTTCTATCGTATTAATCCTAAACTGCCATTATGGGCGAAATCTGTGATTGCCCAAACAACAGAAAATAATATCCCACTTATTAAGCAGCCTTTAATACGCTTAGCCCAAATGAAAAATAGACCAAGTAAAGTAGACTTTTGTAAGTCTTGTTAATAAATATTTAAAAATTAAGTAACAAGGTCAAAAGGCCTTTTATAGGAAAATAATATGACGATAAGAATAGGTATAAACGGCTTTGGCCGCATGGGGCGCTTAACCATGCGCGCTGCATATGACTGGCAAGATGTTGAAATTGTGCAGATTAACGATCCCGCGGGTGATGCAAAAACACTGGCACATTTAATGACTTTTGATTCAATTCATGGTCGCTGGCACCACGAGGCAACACATGAAGATGATGCCATAGTCATTAACGGTCATAAAATTCCTTGCACACAAAATACGCGTGTAGATGATACCGATTGGTCACAGTGTGACTTGGTTATTGAAGCCTCAGGTAAAATTAAAACCAAAGCCTTGTTACAAGCTTATTTAAAACAAGGTGTGCAACGTGTGGTCGTTACTGCGCCAGTAAAAGAAGACGGCGTATTAAATATAGTTATGGGCGTTAACGAAAATCTTTATGATAAAGCAATTCATCCTATTGTTACTGCTGCCTCATGTACCACCAACTGCTTAGCGCCTGTAGTAAAGGTACTGCACGAAAAAATAGGTATCAAACATGGTTCAATGACCACTATCCATGATATTACCAATACCCAAACCATTTTAGATGCGCCTCATAAAGATTTACGCCGAGCACGTGCGTGCGGTATGAGCTTAATTCCAACCACTACAGGCTCAGCGACAGCTATTACCCATATATTTCCTGAGTTAAAGGGCAAGTTAAACGGTCACGCAATACGTGTGCCTTTAGCCAATGCGTCAATTACCGATTGTGTCTTTGAAGTTGAACGTAGCACAACGGTAGAAGAAATTAATCAAGTATTAAAACAAGCCTCTGAAAACGAGCTAAAAGATATCCTAGGCTTTGAAGAAAGACCATTAGTATCTATCGATTATAAGACCGACCCTCGCTCTAGCATTATCGATGCACTATCAACAATGGTGGTAAATGACACTCAAGTAAAACTTTACGTTTGGTATGACAATGAATGGGGTTATGCAAACCGCACCGCTGAATTAGCCCGTATGGTTGGTTTGGCGGATAAAGGCTAGGTTTAGATGGCGCTTTCATTGTTAAAACAGCTTTCACCACAGGTGAAGCAATATTTAGTGATTACCGGTAACTATTGGGCTTTTACCTTAACTGATGGTGCGCTACGAATGCTTGTAGTGCTGTACTTTCATCAGCTAGGTTATAGTCCGTTAAATATTGCGATGCTGTTTTTATTTTATGAAATGTTTGGTGTGGTCACTAATCTTGTTGGCGGCTGGTTAGGCGCTAGGCTTGGGCTAAATAAAACCATGAATATTGGTTTAGCCTTGCAAGTTATCGCGCTGGCTATGCTCGCTGTGCCAAGTGAATATTTAACCGTAGTATATGTGATGGCGGCACAGGCGTTATCAGGCATTGCCAAAGATCTGAATAAAATGAGCGCTAAAAGCTCGATTAAATTGTTGGTACCTGAGGGGGCAGAAGGCACTTTATATAAATGGGTCGCTATTTTAACTGGCTCAAAAAACACCCTAAAGGGCGTAGGCTTCTTTTTGGGTGGTGTATTGCTAACCTTATTTGGTTTTCAAGGCGCCATTACAATTATAGCGGTGCTGCTTACATTTGTTTGGCTAATGAGTCTGTTACTATTAAAAGAGGATTTAGGCAAGGCAAAAAGTAAACCCAAATTTAGTGATATTTTTTCTAAAAGCCAAGCAGTCAATATATTATCAGCAGCACGATTATTTTTATTTGGTGCTCGAGATGTCTGGTTTGTTGTTGCTCTACCAGTATTTTTAGCGACAACGTTTAATTGGGATCACTGGTGGGTTGGTGGTTTTATGGCTAGCTGGGTAATTGCCTATGGCATAGTACAATCGTTTGCTCCTCATATTACTGGGAAAAAGCACGGTAAGGTTCCATCAGGTCGAGCTGCTTTTTTATGGGCCAGTTATCTTAGTATAATACCTGTAGGTATTGCTTTGGCGTTGCACTTTGATTTTTACCTGCATATATCTATTATTGTAGGTTTATTAATTTTTGGTGCTATTTTTGCGGTTAACTCATCACTGCACAGCTACCTTATTGTGAGTTATGCAGGCAGTGATGGTGTTTCACTGGATGTTGGCTTTTATTATATGGCCAATGCCATGGGCAGACTGATTGGTACATTGTTATCAGGCTGGCTATTCCAGCAACATGGTTTAGAGGCCTGCCTATGGATTTCAGCCTTGTTTGTTGCTATAGCAGCAATACTGTCAATTAAATTACCAACGAGCACACAAGTAAAAAGTTAAATTTCTTGCGTGCTTTTTCGCCATTGCCCTAGGGTCATACCGGTACTTCCTTTAAAGATGCGGTTAAAGAAACTATCGTTCTCATAGCCCACTTGGTAAGCTATTTCTTTGATATTTAAGGTAGTGGATATAAGCAATTTTTTTGCTTTATCCACCCTAACTTTTTGTAAATACCTATTCGGCGGTAACTTAGTGGCTAATACAAAGCGTCGCTTTAAGTTACGTTCACTAAAGCCAAATTTTCTCGCCAAAACCTCAATATTAATATCAGTTTGATAATTACTATCAAGCCAATCTTGAACGACTAATATGGCATTATCGGTATGATTCCTGTGCTTAAATAATAAGGGGGGCATTTTATTTGGTTGGGTAGCCAGTAAATGAGAAGCACAAATTTGTGCGAACTGGTCGCCTTTTTCTTGTGCAAGGTAATTTAGTAGCGCATCAAGTGTTCCATCTAAGGAGCCTGTTGTATAGATATGTTTATCAAACAAAAAGGATTCATGGGCGGTAAATTTATTAAGTGGATATTTTCTTTTTAACAAGCTAATAAATGCCCAATGACTACACAGCAGTTTGTTATTAAGTAAATGTGTTGCCGCTAAAATATCTACCCCAGTTGTTAAAGAAAGTATCGGGGTCTTATTATTTATATAAGTCTTCAACCAGTCACTGATGCGTGGTTGGTTATTGTCGGTACTATTAAGTTGTGGACCTTCCATTGGTGGGATAACAATCAAATCAGCCGAGGTAATATCTACCAAGGCGCAATCAGGCTGTATGTTATAATTGCTGCTACTTTTTATACTTTTACCATTCGCACTTGCCATCGTGATAGAGAAACTTGCTTGTTTACCTAACAGTTCTTCTAAAATCGTAACTATACGGACAAAATCACTAACAGAAAATACGCTCATCGCCCAGCAACCTTCATAGATTATTATTACTATATTTTTCATCTTTTTGAATTGTGGCCTAAATGAACTGTAAAATTACCTGATAGACTATAGAGGCTTTTCTTTGCCTTTGATACTTTTAAAGTACAAGTTTCTGTGGAGTTGTTTTTATTAATATTAAAAATAGCTCTTTAAAAAGGTGTAATAACAAGTATGAGTCTAGTTAAACAGACAAATATTAAAATTGAGTGCAATGATAACTGCACTCTTGCGGCGAGTTTGTATTCCCCTGAACAAACGATAAAAGGTGCAGTACTTATTGGTCCTGCTACAGGTATAAAGAGGCAGTTTTATCAAAAGTTTGCGGCTTTTCTTACTAGTCACGACTATGGCGTACTGACGTTTGATAACCGAGGAATTGGTGAATCACTGGTAGGTAATATCAAATATAGTGATGCCTCATTACAGTGTTGGGGCGAAAAAGATATGACTGCTGCTTTAGAGCAGTTAAAGCAGTCTTTCCCTGGGACTAAATATCATTTAATTGGTCATAGTGCTGGCGGTCAATTAGTGGGGTTAATGCCAAATGCTAGTGATTTAACCTCAATGTATAATTTTGCTTGTTCATCAGGACAATTAAGTAATATGCGCGTTGGTTATCGTGTTAAAGCTATATTCTTTATGAACATTTTTATTCCTTTAAGTAATGCCATATTTGGCCATACCAAGTCACAATGGTTGGGCATGGGGGAGCCTCTACCTAAAGGGGTAGCTAAAGAGTGGAAAACTTGGTGTAACGGTGCAGGGTACGTAAAGTCAGCGTTTGGTAAAACGATTTTCAAGCATCACTATAATGAATTGTCCATTGACTCTGTTTGGTTAAATGCTATTGATGATGATATTGCTAATAACCTTAATGTTGACGATATGCTGTCAGTATTTCCTCTGTTAAAAGCAGAAAAAATAACCTTAGATCCTAAAGAATATAACTTAAAGGAAATAGGGCATATGAAGTTTTTTAGTCAGAAATCTGAAAAGCTTTGGCAGCATGTGTTGGACTGGCTGGCAAAGTACTAAATGAATCATATAACGACACAAGAGCAGTTTGTCTCTATTGGCGATTTACATATTTTTATTAAGCAATGGCTGCCTGAAAAAGTAAATTTATCTGTGCCTGTTATTTTATTGCATGACTCATTAGGTAGTGTGGGTTTATGGAAAGACTTTCCACAAGAACTAGCTAATTCGCTAGGCCGGCGTGTCATCGCCTATGATAGATTAGGTTTTGGTAAATCATCTCCAAAACATACTTTACCGTCTTTTGACTTTATCAAAGAAGAAGCAGAAGTTTATTTTCCTGCTATTAAAGCTGAATTTGGTATTAATGAATATTTAATATTAGGACATAGTGTAGGTGGCGCTATGGCAGTTAATATCGCAGCGTACGATGCACACTGTAAAGGCCTAATCACCATAGCAGCACAAGCCTTTGTCGAACCACTCACACTTGATGGTATTCAAACTGCTAAACAAGTTTTTTCTCAGACAGAGCAAATAAAACGCTTAGCAAAGTGGCACGGAGAAAAAGCACCTTGGGTGCTTCAGGCGTGGACAGGTACTTGGTTAGCACCAGAGTTTTTAACTTGGAACTTAGATTATTGCCTTAAGGATGTGAGTTGCCCAGCTTTAGTCATTCATGGTGAGTTCGATGAATTTGGCTCAAGTGCATTTCCACATTATATAGCTGAGAATGTCTCGGGTGTAGCTGAGTTCTTAATTATTCAAGGTTGTGGTCATATACCGCATAGAGAAAAACCAAATGAAGTCCTTAATAGTATTTCAAAGTATATTTTAAAACAGCAGCTTTAGGTGTGTTTTTATGATTGTTAGTGAAAACTAAAAATAATTCTTATTACTGACGCTACTGATGGTCTTGGTTTAACATCAGTTAAAGTGTTTTTAGCACAAGGATATCTGTTATTTATTATTTATAAATGAAAGGTACATTAAACGCGGATCAGATTGGAACCGCGTATAAAATCTTTTTGCTTTAGTTTAGCCCAAGCCACCATTTTTCATGATTCTGCGTTGCGCTTATATCAATTGGCTCACCAACAATCGGGGTGATAATATCAATGTTGTTTGCTGTAGCTAAAGCGGTAACTCTTTCCAAAGGTTCATACCAAGCATGGAAAGCTAAATCAAAAGTACCATTATGAGCAGGCAACATTTTTTTACCTTGAACATCAATATGAGCTTGTAAGCTTTGCTCGGGTGTCATGTGAACATCAGGCCAATCTTTATCATAAGCACCGGTCTCAATTATACTTAAATCAAATGGCCCATATTTATTTCCTATCTCGGAAAAACCATCAAAGTAGCCACTGTCGCCACTGTAAAATAGCGATTGATCAGCGCTTTTTATTACCCAAGAGCCCCAAAGTGTTTTATTACTGTCAGTTATTCCTCGTCCAGAAAAATGTTGAGCAGGTGTAAAGGTAAAATCTAAACCACTTAAATGAATTGATTGCCACCAGTCTAACTCGGTAACTTTCTTTGACTCGACTCCCCAATTAATTAAATCTTGGCTTATTCCTAAAGGCACAATAAAGTTATTTATTTTTTCTTTCAGTGATTTTATTGCCGATTTATCAAGATGGTCATAATGATTGTGTGAAATAATTACCCCTTCTATTTCAGGCAGTTGCTCAATAGAGATAGGGGGCTGATGAAAGCGTTTAGGACCAATAAAACTAAACGGCGAAGCTCTGTCAGAAAAAACAGGGTCTATTAACCAATATTTAGCGTTAGCTTTTAATAGAAAACTCGAATGACCCAATCGAAATAGAGTCATCGTTTTTTCAGGCAAACCTGCAAGTACTGCAGGAGTAATTTGTTGAAGAGGAATAGGCAAAGAGGGCTCAATATCAACACGCTCTTCAGTGATATAGCGCTTGATGTAACTAGGGATTTTACTAAATGACATTGCATCAAATTTAACTTTATTGTGAAATTCTCCTTTTTTAAACTGCTGTGATGCAGTGAAAGCTTCATTATTTACATTTGTCTGTAAAAGGGTACATGCACTCAAAATAACTCCTATAGCACTTAAGGCGATTAATATTCTTAACATTAGTATCTCGTTTTTTGTAAACTACACTGTGTAGTGTAGTGCTTTTTATTGAAAAGTAAACCATTCAGTGTAAAATTGTCAATACTGATTTTATAAGGTAATAAAAGTAATGGCTCGAAGCATAGAAAAGAAGCAAGCAATTTTAGTTGCTGCGATTGCAGAGTTTAAAAATAAGGGCTTTGAAAGCACTAGTATGGACCAAATAGCCATGACGGCAGCTGTTTCTAAACGTACTGTCTATAACCACTTTCCCAGTAAAGAGCTTTTATTTGATGCTATTCTTGATAAAATGATCACGCTTTTTTCTACCGCGGTTTCTATTCAGTATCAAAGCGAGAAGGAGCTAACATTACAGTTAATTGACATAGCCGAGCAAGAAATTGCGCTGTTATCTGATGCTGCTTTTGTTGATTTAGCGAAAGTTATTATGGCTGAAATGATGCACTCGCCGCATCGAATAAATAAGGCCTTAGCTGAAGTGGAAAGTAGGGACGGTGATCTAACGAGTTGGATTATTTCGGCAGGTGCTGATGGTAAATTAACCGTAAATGATGCTGAATTTGCCGCGACGCAATTTTTTGCTTTAATTAAGGCCTTTTGTTTTTGGCCTCAATTAGTTCAAGGACAACCTTTCCCTGAAAAAGCGCAACAAGTAAAGATAATAAACTCCGCGGTTGCGATGTTTATCGGTAATTATAAAGCCTAATTCTTAAGGTGAAACGAGTAGTTATTAAGGACGTTTGGTTAATGAAAACACGCTCAGATGATTTAACAATGTTACTTGCTGTCGTTGATATGGGCAGTTTTTCCGCTGCTGCTGATAAGCTTGATATGCAAGTAGCTAAAGTGTCGCGAGCGGTTAGTCGTATTGAAAAGCAACTTAATACCACCTTAATTAGCCGTACTACTAGGCGTTTAGAATTAACAGAGGAAGGCCGAGTTTATATCAGCCAAGTTCGAGCTGGCTTGCAAACCTTATTAAAAGCAGAAGAGGATATGTTAGCTCAAGATGGTGTGATAAAAGGCAAGCTTAGAGTTGATGCTGCGAGCCCATTTGTTTTGCATCAAATTGTTCCCCATGTGCAAGAGTTTAAGCAAGCGTACCCAGAAATAGAGCTAGAGCTTTCTTCTAATGAAGGTTATGTAGATTTACTTGAACATAAAACTGATATTGCTTTTCGCATTGGACATTTAACCGATTCGACCTTACATGCTAGGTTTATGGGGGGCAGTGCGCTTTTTATTGTGGCATCACCGGCATATATTGCTAAAAATGGTGCACCAAAAATCTTTTCTGATCTAGATATTCATCAACGCATTGGTTTTATTAATTCAAAAAATTTAAACTTCTGGCCAATAGCACCAGGTATTCAAATAACACCAACCATTGCAACAAGTAATGGTGAGGTAGCTCGGCAATTATGTTTACAAGGGGCAGGTATAAGTTGTTTATCAGGTTTTATGATCAATAAAGACCTGCGTAAAGGAAATTTAGTAAGCTTGTTCGCAAAAGCACAGATGCTCGAGTCTGAGCGTAGTAGAATCCATGCTCTTTATTATAAAACTTCCGCTGTTTCTCGTCGTATTACTGCCTTTTTAGATTTCATAAAACCGCGTTTATCATTGTAAGACTAACAAGTCCCTTACATTGTTGCATATTTCACAAATATCATTTGTATTTTTGCTCCTTAATCAAAATTAATATGTCATTACAATAGTTTCATCAAATCAAATCGATTAGCCAAAAAGGCAAGGTGAGCATTATGAGTAAAGCATTATTAACGCCAATTCAATTAGCCGGTAAAACCCTAAAAAACCGCATTGTATTACCACCGATGACACGGTCTAGGGCCAATAACCTCGAACAAGCAGCAACAACCTTAATGGCTGAATATTACAGCCAACGTACAGGTGCAGGTCTTATGATTAGTGAAGGTACGCAAGTATCGCCACTAGGTAAAGGTTATGCGTGGACACCAGGTCTTTATAGCGCTGCGCAAATTCATGGCTGGCAGCAAGTAACGACTCAAGTACATAAAGATGATGCGGTATTTTTTGCACAACTTTGGCATGTTGGCCGCGTAACGCACCCTGATAATATTGGCGGACAACAACCTATTTCATCATCTGCTATTGCAGCTAAGGATGTGAAAGTCTTTGTTGATAATGGTACTAACGAACCTGGCTTTGTTGATGTGGTAACACCACGTAAAATGAGTCACGACGATATAAAACAAGTAATAAATGAGTTTAAACAAGCGGCATTAAATGCAGTAAAAGCGGGTTTTGATGGCATAGAGTTACATGCTGCCAATGGTTATTTGATTAATCAATTTATTGATTCACAAGCAAATAATCGCAGTGATGAATACGGCGGGAGTTTAACTAATCGTTTACGCTTTTTAGAGGAAGTGGTTAGCGCGATGAGTGAAGTTATTGGTAACGAAAAAATAGGCGTGCGTTTAGCACCATTAACGACTTTAAATGGCGCTGTTGATGACAATCCCGAAGAAACCTATACCGCAGCTGCGGCGTTATTAAATAAACACAATGTCGGCTATATCCATATTGCTGAAGCTGATTGGGATGACGCCCCGATTATGTCTACTGAATTTAAACAGGCACTAAGGGAAAACTTCTCTGGCGTGCTTATTTATGCGGGTAAATATACCGTTGAACGTGCTGAAAAAGCGCTTAGCGATGGTCTAGCAGATATGATTGCCTTTGGTCGCCCGTTTGTTGCAAATCCTGATTTGCCTGAGCGTATTAAAAATAATATCCCTTGGGCAACACATGATGCCAATAGCTTATTTGGTGGTGGCGCAAAGGGTTTAACTGACTATCCCCAAGCACAAGCACAAGCACAAGCACAAGCAAACGCAGAAAAAGCGTAATTCTACCCATTAAAAGTAAGCATGCTTTAGAAATATACTCTTAAAAAAGACACTGGAGATTTTTAAAATGACGACATCAGTTAAACCAACATTATTTCAACCAACGTTGTTAGGAAAAGTAATGTTAAGTAACCGTATTGCAATGGCGCCGATGACACGCTCGCGCACTACTCAGCCGGGCGATGTACCTAACGATATGATGGCAACCTATTATGCCCAGCGCGCCACAGCAGGGTTAATCATAACCGAAGGCGCACCAATTTCAGCCGTAGCAAGAGGCTACTCGTTAACGCCGGGAATATACACTCAGGCTCATATTGATGGCTGGAAAAAAACGACAAAAGCCGTGCATGAAAAGGGCGGAAAAATTTTCATTCAACTTTGGCATGTTGGTCGCCGAAGTCATGACAGTATAGCTGGTGAGCAAGTTGTCTCTGCTTCAGCGATTAAAGAGCCTGATCAAGTCTTTGGTCCATTAGCTGAAGGTGGTTTTGGTATGATCGAAACCAGTGTGCCTCGTGCTATGACTATAGATGATATTAAAGAAACCATTAATGATTATGTACAAGCAGCAAAAAATGCCATGGAAGCTGGTTTTGATGGTGTAGAACTGCATGGTGCACATGGCTACTTACTTGATCAATTTATGCATCTTGCCAGCAATCAACGTAATGACAACTATGGAGGTAGCCAGGAAAATCGTATGCGTTTTTTACTTGAAGCAACCCAAGCGGTCGTTGATGAAATTGGCGGCGATAAGGTAGCTTTACGTTTATCTCCACATGTAAGTGAAGGTTATGTAAATGATGATGCTGAGCTAGTTGAGTTAACATTAAAAGCAATAGAAAAATTAGCACCCATGAATTTGGCTTACTTACATTTTTCAGAAAATATTTCTAAACATGTTGAAGCGTCTGAATCATTTCGCCAAGACGTGCGTGGTGTTTATGCCAATGCAATTATGGTTGCTGGGAAGATGGACAAGCCCAAAGCACAATATTTATTAGAGAATAATTATGTTGATTTAGTCGCTTTTGGCACGCCCTTTGTCACTAACCCTGATTTTGTTTATCGTATACAAGAGGATATTAGCTTGGCTGAGTTTGATGCTGATGCACGTTTGTCTTTGTATGGTGGTGATGAAAAAGGCTACACAGACTACCCATTTGTCAATGACGAAACAGAGCTAGAATTTGCTGCAGTTAGTTAATATTTTAATATCAAAGAGCAGTACTAAATGATTGCAGTGGACATTAATACTAATCGTGTACACTGCAAGTTGCTTTAATCTATCGGATAAACAATGAAGTTATCAGTTACTAACTTTTGTGGTTTTTGATATTTCTTTAATGATTCATCAAGTAAAAGCAAATCTGACTTTGTTAATGGTAATAATGCTTCATTTGGCTGATAAGTACTGCCCATAGGGTAGTCAACTCCAGCCTTTTTTGACATTTCGATATGAGTTCCCATAATCGCAGATACAGTTTTATGCTTAGTAAAGTCGGCTAAACGGCTAATGCTCGCTTTATACAAATCCCAACTTTTGATATAAATTCGACCGGGATAAAGGCTATCGCCAGTGAGCAACCATTGAGTATTATCATCATATATTGCAAGCGCTTCGCTCTGGTGACCAGGTATTGGTACTATAGTTAACTTCCTTCCCCCCAGATCTAACAAGCCATTATCTTCTGGCCAGCTGAGTTTGTTTTGTCCATAAGCAAAATAATCTTTTACAGCCGTTGATGTTGGTGCAATGTAAACGACATTATCTTTCTCTTTAAACTGTTTATCTGCACCAATATGATCACCATGACTGTGTGAATGGCTGACAATGATTGAATAATCTGTCTTTGCTTTCATGTTATTAATAGCTACTTTTTTTACAAGCTGCATAACCACCTGATAAAGCGGAAAATCGCTTGGGCTTGCTGTTGCACCAGTATCTTGTACAAAGACACTGTGCTCACCAAATAATACGTAGATAAAAGGCGCTTCATAGTGCAAACATTTATTTTGTCTTAGAATAAAGCTGCTTTCATTATACTGATAGATTTCGATAGCAGGATCGTTATTGAATAGACAAAATCGAGCGCCATGGTTCCAAGTATGTTGTTTGAGTAAACTTAGTTCATTGCTGGTTTTAGCCGTTGAAGAATTAGCCATAGTTGCTAAAAAACCAAATAACATTAATGTTAATACTTTCATCAAGTAGCTCATTATTACACCGAAAAATCCTGTGTTTCATAGTATAAAATGCTTTGCTGCTTGCAGGGCGTCTTCAACAGTGATGGCGACTTATTGTCTATGGGGGGAGCGGTTAGCACAGTGGCAGCTTCTAAGGTATCAGGGCAGTTTTTTCCTATGATTAGGGCATCAAATGATGGTTTTTCATTAATCACATGAATAAAAAGCCTGTCAGTTTTTAGTGCTAAGTCTCTCACCAGCCACTGTTGTTTTTTACGTTTATCAAAGTTTTCAGCTACTGTGATTTGTTTGTTAACGAGCATTTTCTCAAATTCAAACTGAACATCATAAAGCCATGATTTCCCGCCACGCTCAAAATGTCCTTTGAAAACGGTAGCCGCTATAACAAGTGATTGCTGATTGACGAGGCGGTTTAAATCAAATGGCTCAGGTAAGATAGTGACCATGTGAGTTAAATAATGATCAGAGGATTTAGGCGCATAGCCTTGTAGGTAGTCAATGATGCTTTGATTTTTGTTGGTATTAACTTGGTAAATTAACTGATAATCATGGGGTTTTCGATAAAGCGGTAAGTGATTGGCATATAAGTTTGTACCATCGGTAAATAGCACCATGCCGTGGCTGCCCATTCTTTGGTGTTTTTCCTTATGTTCATGGGCATTACTCATCTTAGCGGTAACGCTTAAAAGGAAAAAGAAAATAATGATCATTTTGGTGCTAACTAACAAGTTTCTAAATATCATGTGGCTAAATGCTTCTCTCGTGTGTTTTATGTGGGGCTAAAAACCTGACATTAAGTTCATAGCAGCTAGCTCAAGTTAGTATAGCGAGTAATACTTTTGAAAAAATCGATTAAAAGTTACTAATTAGTTCCGAATTGGATATGATTTGAGGTAAATTGCTACTTAGTTGGTATTTATGGATATAGAAGATTTACGACAGTTTATTGTTATTGCTCAGTTAAATAATTTACAACAATCAGCTGTTGAGTTAAATAAAACGGCAGGTGCTTTATCTAAAGTTATTAAACGCCTAGAAACAAAACTTAATGCTCAACTCTTTGATCGAAGTGGCAGAAACATAATACTAAATCAGCAAGGCGAACGGTTTCGTCTATATGCTCAGCATATTGTGCATGAGTCTGACCAAGTCCTGAGTGAATTCGGTAATATCAGCAGCAAGATTAAAGTAAACATCACAGGGCCGTCGGTTTTGGTGCAATTTTGGTTACCTCAACTCATTGAAAAGCTTTCTAAAGAAAATTATGAATTGAACATTCACGTTGATTGGGAAGGGCAGGCGCTGAGTCAAGTTGAAAGCGGTATCATGCATATTGCTTTAGCAACCGAATTTGCCGTATTAGAACGACGTAATGCCGATGACTTAAATCGTGTTATTTTAGGTGAAACGGCTTTTAAAGTAGTGGCTGGGGCTAATCATGCTTTATTTGAAGATTATCCTGAGGGTGAAATTAATAGTGTTCAGTTACAGTCGTATATTTTTGCTTGCCCTAGTGTCTCTCCGTTTTGTGGTATAAAAAGAGGTGTTGGCTCTGATGGCTGGCAAGATGAGAAAGTGCCACGTACTATTGGTTTTCGTTGTAATGATTTTAGTGTGCTGATGTCATTAGTAAACCAAGGCGATGCACTTGCCTATGTACCTGACTTTATTGCTGCGCAATATGATTTAAACGTTGTCGAGATCAATGATTTAGATCATGTCAACAAAGAGGTTATTGCACTTTACTATAAGCCAAGCAGGGCAACAGGCTGGCTAAATAGATTCATCAATTCTATCGCAGACTAGTCATTTATTAATCAATAACTTGGATGGTTTTAGCGTTGAATGAGATCATATTTATAATGTGCTAAGTCTCTAGTTTGTTGAGGTAAACATGGTTAATAAGTTCAGGAAAAAATGCTAAAAAAACCTTTTCTAACTCAAGGTAGTTACGATTAATATCTTCAATGCTGCCACTAAATTGATTAGCAAAACGAATACGTTTGGCTATATTATCAAGCGCAATGCCTATGCCTTCAATAGTTTCATATTCCTTAAACCAATCATTTTTTGTCATGTTTGTAACTACCTGCTGCATTTTACTCGGCATAAAGCTG
>Ga0209395_1001193_pt1 | contig 36981 bp, 34 predicted proteins | sample GOMGulsemesocosm_3_FD_184635 | JGI IMG/M metagenome (GOLD analysis project Ga0209395, IMG submission 184635) | Methane-oxidizing microbial communities from mesocosms in the Gulf of Mexico - GOM9D Gulf of Mexico (SPAdes) (version 2) | ecosystem: Environmental > Aquatic > Marine > Cold seeps...
GCCCATCCGTAAGCATAATAACTCGTTTCTCCTTCGTATTCTAAAATATAGGGAGTGGTTAATTTAGCCACAGATTTTTTTGACAGTATTGTATTTGAACTCAAAGCTTGATACCATTTGTACATGTCTTCTTGGGTAGATTGAATACCTCCATTTCCTTTTAAACACCAAGAAACCTCACCGCTTTTTTTGTGAATGTCAATTGAGGTTCCTTTATCTATTACATTATAAGTATACCCACTGGCAATGTTCATGTCGCTCCAATTTGGAATTAAATATCCTGTATAATTCATTCCAGATGGTTTGAATAGGTGTTCTTGTAAATAGCTTTCATAGGTTTGACCAGAAACCAACTCAATAATTCGTGCCAAAATACTATAACCAACATTGGTGTATTCAAATTTCTTTCCTGGTGTAAAGAGTAAGGTTGAGTTCAATGCACGTTTAAAATATTCTTCAGTAGGAATTTGATCAAAGTCAGATTCGCCAATATCATGCACAAACCCGGCGGTATGTATTAACAATTGATGAATGCTAATATTTTGTTTGTCTTTGGGTACGTTTTTAAAATAAGTGCTTATCAGATTTTCTACTTTTAGTTTGCCTTGTTCTTCTAATTTTAAAATAGCAGCTGCCGTAAATTGTTTTGATACTGATCCAACATCAAAAACAGTAGTTGGTGTGTTTTTTATTTTCTTCGATTTATCTGAATAGCCAAAACCTTCACTTAGTAATATCTTTCCATCTTTTGCAATCAATAAAGCACCAGACAAGCCTTTTTGTTCACTTTGTTTTAAGTACTCTTTAATTTTAGCAATCGTTGGGTCTTGTGTGTTTTGTGAGCAGGCACCAAGTATATTCATAAATAAGATGCACAATACTGCTTTTGCAATAGTAGTTTTCATAATTTCTTCTGTATAAATTCGAATACAAAGAAAGAACCGTCTTTTCTATTAGTTGAAAAGAAGTTATCAAAGCAGTCAAAAAAGTTGTGAACTCAATAATTTGGTTACAAATCTATTTCATCACATAAAAACAGGGTTTTATACCAATCTTTTTTTCTACCCTTTTTTATAACCTATCTTCGCTTAATGAAAAACAAATGGGTCTTTTATTGCCTACATCTTCTATTTTGGGTCTTTACCTCTTGGCTTATTATTGCCTCTTTTTCGATTACTGGACATATAGTAAATATTGATGAAGGCATTGTCAGTAGTTCCATCACTAGAAGTGATGAATTGATTCGATTTTTCAGTATTGGGCAGCCTTTTTTTGCCATGTATTTTTATCTACAAATTTTCCTCACTAAAAAACATGCAAAACAAAAAAAGCTCGTGACATTGGCATGGCAATCGCTGTTATTAACAGGAATGTTTTATGGTCTTTATATGGCGGTAGTCTATTTTATATTCCCAGAACACATTCATATTCTATGGTTTCCATCCTTGTGGTATGGTGTCTTTATTTTTTATATCATTATCGCTATTGCTTATGGTTTTATGTATGCATGGATGCAAACTGAAAAAGACAAGAAGCAGTTAGAAATAGTAAATAAACAAGCAGAATTGAATTTGCTTCGAGCTCAATTACACCCTCATTTTTTGTTCAACACCATGAACAATTTATTAGCAATGGTAGATCAAAATCACAATCCAAAACTAGCAAAAAGTATAGATACATTGTCTAGTTTGTTGCGGTATGTAGTCTATGAAAATCAACAAGCCAAAGTATCAATTGAGAACGAAATTCAGTTTATTCAAGATTTTGCTTCCTTGCACTTATTACGCTTTGAAGAAGATGAAATCGATTTTAAGATTGAGATCATCGGTCAAAACAATCAACAGTTAATAGAAATGAGTATTTTGCTGTGTTTTGTAGAAAATGCCTTTAAACATGGTGTACAACCAGAAGTTGAATCGTTTATCCATATTGTAGTAGATGTTTCAAAATCGAATCGTTTATTGTTTACAATAGAAAATTCTGTGCATCCTAGTTTAGATAATCAACAAATTGGAGGTTATGGATTACAAGCCACTAAAGATCGTTTGCAACTCGCTTATCCTTCTATGCATCAATTAGACATTGAAGTCACAGAAGAACGTTATACAGTAACATTAACCCTGCACACATGAAAGTAATCTTAGTAGATGACGAGCCCAAAGCATTGGATTTGCTTACTTCTTATTTGAAACACTTTTCAAGTTTCGAATTGGTGGGGACTTTTAGAAATGGACTTAAAGCATTGGAATTCTTAAATACAAATACCGTAGATGTTGTGTTTTTAGACATTAATATGCCTCATTTAAACGGACTCTCTTTGTCTAAAATGTTACCTAAAGAAACGTCCATTGTATTTACAACAGCGTATTCAGAACATGCGGTTGATAGCTATGATGTACATACAGTAGATTATTTGCTGAAACCGATTAGCCTAGAACGTTTTTCTAAATCTATTACCAAACTCTTAGAACGTACTCCTACTCCAATTGCTATTGTTACAAGTAACAGCCCAACAAGCATTTTTGTAAAAAGTGGTTTGGAAACACATCAATTACAAGTAGCATCCATTACGCATTTGCAAAAAGATGGCAACTACCTGTATTATTATGTTGCAAATGTTAAGATTATGGCCAGACAAAGTATAGGTGAAGCTTTGGCAACGCTACCAGATAATTTTATTCAAGTACAAAAGTCGTATATTGTGAATATCAATGCAATAACTTCTTTTCATACAGAATTTATTAGTATTGGTACACATCAAGTTCCTATAGGATCACAATACAAAACAGCAGTATTAGCAAGATTACAATAGATTTCCTTTGTTTGTGTTTTAAGAATTTTAAGAAAATAATGCGTTTTCTTTAAGGCTTTTTTAACATCCATAGAACTTGAAAGCTTTAATTTTACCGAACTTAAAAATAAACGAATATAAAACAATCAATCATGAAAAAACTACTATTAATTGCCATTGCTTTTACATTAAGTTATTCTGTAAATGCACAAATACAAACCCCAGCTCCAAGTCCAGCTGCTAAGCTTGAACAAGTTGTTGGATTGACAACTGTTAAATTAGAATATTCAAGACCAGCAATGCGCGGACGTGCTATTTTTGGAGAATTGGTTCCTTATGGGAAACTTTGGAGAACTGGAGCTAACATGAGAAACAAAATCACATTTGATAGTGCTGTAACTATTGGTGGATCTAACTTAAAAGCAGGAACATATACTTTCTTTAGCATTCCAAATGCGAATGAATGGGAAGTGATATTTTATACTGAATATAATGCAGGTGGTGCTCCAGCAACATTAGACGAATCTAAAGTTGTTGCTAGATTGAAGGTAAAAACGCAACAATTGCCAATGAGCATTCAGTCTTTTACAATCACTATTGATGATGTAACTAATAGTTCTGCTGTATTAGGTCTTCTTTGGGAAAACACTTATGTTGGTGTTCCTTTTACAGTTGATACAGACAAAGCTGTAATGGCTTCAATTGAGAAAGGTTTAAATGGCCCAAATTCTGGAGATTATTATACTGCAGCTACGTATTATTTCAGTCAAGGAAAAGACATCGCAAAAGCGAAACTATGGATTGACAAAGCGTTAAATAATTTAGAAGCTCCAGGTTTCTGGCAATTAAGACAACAATCTTTAATCTATTATGCTTCAGGTGATAAAAAAGGAGCGATTAGATTGGCAAAAAAATCTTTAGCTGCCTCTAAGAAAAGAGGAAATGCTGATTATATTAAAATGAACGAAAATTCGTTAGCTGAGTGGACTAAATAAGTCTAAATCACTATAAATATTAAAAGCACAACCAATTTGGTTGTGCTTTTTTTGTATATTATTCTTTTCTTAATGCCATCAGATAAAAAAACTACACCTGTCAGTTCAGTTTAAAACAACCAGGTATATATTAGATAGGCAACCAAACAAATTGCTATAAAAAAGATCCCCGTAGAAGCCGGAAAAGGTTCACGGTTTTTATAATAATCATAATAATCTTTGTATTTCTTAGGCCATTTCATGTACTTAAGTTACGAAAATTAATTTAAAACACTATTACACAATAACTGTAACACCTTAAAGATTAAATAATTAATAACTTAAGGTAATTAAAAATATAAAACATGTGCTCACTAAATTCTATTTACCTGACAATTATAACAGCCTGGGTTCGTATTGTGTATTTGAATATAACTTGCTTTGATGTTACTGAAAAGGGCTTCTATTCCATTCTTTAGCTCCTTCGCATTAGGAGATATTGCATCTATCATCATTCCGTTTTTATCATAAGCTCTTAACGTTTGTTGTCTTTTAAATAACATTTCAGGAATTTCATTTACTTCTAAGTTTACTTTTATAGCGTTTTTTCTTATAAAAACCGGACCAGATGCTTTGTAAGGTGATGTCATTTTGTGGAATTCAAATGGTAATAATAGTATCTCCTCGCCTATTTCGGCATCTTCAAGAGTAACTCTGCAAGGATAGCCAGGTTGTTCATCAACAGTCATTTTTTTGATGTTCTTTGCAGCTAGTTCTTCAGTACTTAGATTAAATAATTGATTGTAGGTATTCTCTATTGCAGAGATTTTAAAATTTGTATTCATAATTAAGTTACTTTTATGTTGATACAAATCTCATGAACTTAATAAAAACCAGCAATCTGATTCTTGCTGTTAGTTCAATTTAATTGCTTCATAACTGTTTATAGCAATTTTACGTTCAGCTGTCCATCTATAATTTCCCATTTCTCCATCACTTTTTATAACCCTATGACATGGAATTAAATAGGCAATTGGGTTTTTACCAATCGCTGTACCAACTGCTCTTACTGCTTTAGGGTTTTCTATCATCTCTGCTATGTTTTGATAGGCAACTAAATTTGATGAAGGAATTTGCAACAACGCATTCCAAACCTGAATTTGAAACGGTGTTCCTATTAAATCAAGATTAATTGGAGCTATTGGAGCTTTCCAAGTCTTAAAATAGGCTTGTAATAATTGTCCGTTTTTTAACAATCCATTTGTGAAATTTGCTTGGGTATATTCAGTTTTAAGTCGATTTATATTTAAGCTGTCAAAAGAAAAACTACAGATCCCTCTTTCTGTTTCTGCTATGGTTGCCAAACCAAATGGTGTTTCAATCTCTTTAAAATGAATGTTTAAATTCTCACCTCTTTTTTTAAATTCCCCTGGAGTACATGCGGCAATTTTCACAAATAAATCATGCAATCTACTATTGCCAGATAAACCAAGATCATAGGACGTTTCTAATGTAGTTTGCCCTTTTCGTAAAGATTCTTTTGCTTTTTCTAAAGTGATAAATTGCAGATATTCTTTCGGGCTAATTCCAACCCACTTCTTAAAGAGTCTTTGAAAATGAAACTTGCTCAAATGTACATGCCCAGCAATTTCATCTAATGATGGCTGTTTAAAATGTTCCTTTTTAATAAAACAGATTGCTCTAGCAATTACATCAAAGTGGTATTGATCTTCCATAAAACAAAAATCAAACTATTTTTTTAATCACACAATCTGATTCTTGCTATTTTGTAATTTGATTATAAATAGAAGTATCACAAAAAACACATAGATAATAAGTCTTTTTATTCCGTTCCTTATTAAAGGGTGTTTTTTATTTTATCTATAAATTCTTCTTTAAAAGATTTCCCTATCGGAATAATTTCATCTAATATAAACACCTGATTTCCTTGTACTTTTGTAATTCTATCTATATGAATAATATAGGATCTATGGACTTGAAAAAAGTTGAAAGGCTGTAATTTAGTCTTCCAATTACTTAAACTATCTAATACCAAAACACCTTTATCTTTTGTTACAACTTTCACATAATCTACTTCTGCCTTTATATACAAAATATCATCTACTTGAATATTGTATAAAGTCTTATCAGCGTATAAAAAGAAGTTTCTTTCTAGCTTTTTTTGATTGACTGAAGTGGTATTGTACACTCTGGTTACAGCTTTAAAAAAACGCTCAAAAGAGTACGGCTTTAATAAATAATCAACAACTGCTTCTTCAAATGCTTCTAAAGTATAGGTGTCATATGCAGAAGTTATAATGACTTGAATTGGGTTAGAAATGGTTTTCAAATAACTTATTCCGTCTAACTCAGGCAACTGTATATCAAGAAAAAGCAATTTGGCTTTCTGAATTTTTTCTAAGGGAATATCCAATCCACTCTCATAGATACCTATGCAATTTAAAAAAGGCGTTTTATCAATATAACTTTTTAAAATTTCTTGTGCTGGTTGTTCATCTTCAATAATTAAACAGTCAATCATAGCGCTATTTTTAAATCAACATTAAATAAATTATTCTTTTTATGAATTCGTAACGAATGTTTATTTGGATATAAGTATTCCAATCTTTTTGTCGTGTTTTCTATCCCTATTCCGTTCGATTTTGAATCAAGATCCATATGTGAATTCTCTTCTAAACAGGGATTTTGACAAGAGAAATAAAAGGATTTTTGCTCTAATTGAATATCAATTTTTATATGATGCTTTTTTCCTCTTAACATGCTCGTGTATTTAATGGCATTCTCTATAAATGAAATCAATAATAATGGTGAAATCACTTCTTCATAATTATCTACAGTGATATTAAAATCGATAACAACTTTCTCTTTTAAGCGTTCTTTTTGCAAGCTTAAATAATCTCTTATATGGGTAATTTCTTTTTTGATAGTCACCTGTTTATCTTGACCATCTTGTAAAACATATCTGAAATTATTTGATAATTTAAGAATCAAATCTGCTGTGTTATCTTCTTTCTTTAAAGCGCTTAAATAAATAGAATTCAAGGTGTTGAATAAGAAATGCGGGTTGATTTGAGATTTTAAATTGGCTAATTCGGATTCCTTTTTTTTTGCATTCATTTCATCAAAAAGCTGTTGACTTCTATACCCTTTTTTCATCAAAAACAACACATATCCAAATAAGGATAGAATGCTATACGTAGAGATATAATTTATTGAATAATACCAAAAAGCCTCAGTATGTGTGCCTCGAAATAACCAATTATGCATTTCCAAGTTGAAAAAGCCAATTACACAAAAAAGTAATAATAAGAATACAACTTTACCAAATTTGTTTTTAGAAGTTAAAAAGACAGCATATGAAATGTAAAATACAATCATTCCAAAAAGCAAATCTATCAGTTCGCTCTGAAAATGATACACTGTATCCCTTCCAATTGATTTTAAATAAGGAAACAAGACATAACTCACCCAAAATAACAAATGAATAAATGGTTCTTTTCTCTTTAAGCTTTTTAACAACACCTTTCTTTTTACTTGATTATGATTCATTAAAAATAGTTTAATCTATTGGAACCTCATTGTAAGAACGTTGTTTTTTATTTCTGGTTTTGTTCTTGTTTTTAAATAACTGGTAACTTAAATTAAGTAAAAAATTGAACCTCTGCGATTGCGATTTCCAAATAGTTTTTTGGATAAGTGTATTTGTCTTTGTGATGCTTTTATAGGCATTGCCTCTAAAAATATTAACAAAACGAATACCTGTAGTTAATTTCCCTTCTAAAAAAGTTCCTCTCAAAGCAACATCTACTCTATTCCTTTTTTCTAAATAGCTAAATGTTCGTTGAGCCTTTGGTCTATGAATATAGGTTAGGTCAATATATATTTTTGAGCTGATTTTGAGCTTGTTTTTTAGCTGGTACCTTGATGAGTATATGCGGTTCCAGGTGACAATGTTTTTCAAATTAACTTGACTTTGATAATAATTTACTGACAAATTTGTGTCCCAGAATGAAGTTAACTGAACTCTAATATTACTTTCTAAACCATAAGAATTAAATACTCCCGAGTTTTCATATGTAAATACTTGTTGGTTATTTTCTGAAGATGCAATCCATAGAATTACATCTTTCCTTTTTCTATAAAAGGCGGTAAATGACACTCCATAATTATTCGAGTTTTTATGAAAACCCAAATCGAAGTTAGTACTAGTTTCAGGAATAATATTAGGATTATAATCCCATCTAAAAAATGGACTATACAATTGTAGTGCATTTACATGATGAAAATTTGGACGAGAAATTCGTTGGCTATATCCAAAATTAAGTGCGCTTTTTTTATTTAAAATATACGATACATGCATTGATGGGAAAAGGTTTTTATAAGATTGCTTGCTGTCAAAACCGATATTGCTACTATTTGAATTTGATGTAAAATGTTCATATCGAAGTCCTCCTTTTAAATGTAGTTTCTCAAATGAATAATTCAACAAACTATACATACCAAATAACTGCTCGTTATAAGAAAACAGATCCTTATTGGTATTTGATAAAAATATTTGAGAACTATTTAGAGCTTGTGTATTAAGACTTACACCTGTTTCTATACTTCCTTTACCTTCTAATGGAACTGTGTAATCTACAGCAGCAGAATGTAAATTGTAATTTTCTTTCAAACGTTTGTTTGATGTTTCTATTCCATCTTCAAAATCCTTTTGAGGATACTTATTTTTACTATAGTTAAAATTATAATCTACTTCTAAAAAGTGTGTGTTTTCAGAATTTAATTTCAATCTATAATTCCCTTGAAATATCGTGTTATGATGTGCATGCTTGGTTTTTCTTAAAAAAAGGTATTCTGGTTTTTCTAAACTATGTGTATAATTAGATTCATTAAAATAACTATGTGAATCATCCGTGTAATCAACTTCTACAGTAAACTCATGTTTGTTTTTACTAAAGAAATCTATACCAGCAGCAACCTTATATACTTTTCCATTGAACAAATTGGGAGTGAAAATGCGTTCCGTTTTACCAGAAGCAAATTGTCTATCTATAAATTGATCATCTCTAGTAGCACTTTTATTAAATGAAGTATTCAACCGAAAATTAATAAGAGATGTATTATAATTGCTCTGCATCCCAAATCCGCGTCGTTTTATTCCAACTGTATTATTTAATACCATATTCAATCCTCGATCAGAATTTCTTTTCAATTTAATATTGATAATCCCAGACAAGCCTTCTGCCTTATGCTTTACAGACGGAGATGTAATTATCTCAACTTGCTTAATGTTTGTTGCAGAAATTTGTTTTAACAATTCTGTTGCTGATAAAGAAGATGGTTTTCCATTAATTAAAATACGGACATTATCATTTCCTCTTAAAGAAACAGTTCCATTGGTTATATTGGTTTCTATTTCTCCTATTTGATCAAAAGCCTCTAAAGCCGTAACTCCAGATTGCTGAATGTCCAACCCAAAGTCTATGATTTTTCTGTCAATTTTAATTCGAGTTGTAGTACGTTTTGCAGTAATTTGAACTTCATCCAATTCGGTAGCCATTTCAATCAATTCAATTCGCATTTTTTTTTCATCAATGATTTGATCAATGTGTAACAATTGAGTCTGATAACCAATAAAACTTATTTCTAAATGTGATATTTTTTTATTGACCTTTAAATTGAATACTCCACTATCAGAAGTAGAGATACCATCTACAATATTAGTTAAATTGTAGGCTGTTATGGTAACAAAAGGGATGGATTCTTTACTTTGAGCGTCTATAACGACTCCCATTAAATGTATAGACTGTGAAAAAATTGAATGTAGATTGAATACTAAAAGTAGTACGAATAAGCGAACTGTAGATTTCATAAATTGTGTTTATTATAAATAACTACACAAAGGTGAGCTCAAACAAGGACTATTAAAATTTTAATCTGTCAACCTCCTATTTTACTCTGTTAACAAGCAATTATTAATATCGATCACATAAAAAAGCACAACTATTTGGTTGCGCTTTTTTTTTATACATTTTCTTAATTGGCTGTTCATTAGCAATTGCAACCCAGGTTTTTCTGCTGTATTTAATCTAGTAAATAAGTTATCATTGACACAATGACTACGCTACCAAAGAGATACCATAATTAACTTATTTTATTTTTGAGTGATAAAAAATCACGGATTCAGTTTGTTTTATTAACCTTAATCTTTTGCACCTTTTGTTTTAGCAATGTCAACAAAAAATCTTTCCATAATTACATATTCAATTCCATCTTTTTCAAACTTTTGAAGTGTAGTTTTTAAATTGAATTTCTCATAATATGCTGATTTTTCAACCCGAGCATTGCACCATAACCTTCTAATTCCTTCTTTTTGTAGTAAATCTAGTATGTTTTTTAAGAGTATTGTTCCATATCCTAATCCTTGAAACTCAATTAGTGTGGCAAATTTCCTGAATTGAACTTCATTATTTTCTGTAAATAAGGATATTATGGATTTTATTTCTCCATGCACAAATAAACCATAATGTCTTGCATTATTATCATTTGGCAATTCAACGTAGCGTATTGGCTTATTTGGCCACATTACCTTATGTCGAATTGGTAAGACTTCAGAGCTTGTTATTTGTTTAATTACAGGAGGTCTATTTTTCATTTAAACGGTGTTATTGCTTATAGGTTTATAAATATAAACTTTCGATTTTTTAAACGACAATTTATGACTTTTGATAGTTTTAGCAAAGATGTAATTTGAGTAAATCTAATTGATTAAAAAATGGAATTTTCACATCTATTTATCCCTTCTTAATCAAATATGCGTAAGCTATTAAATCAAGAAAAAAAGTAACAAAAATGTATTTAGTTAACCTTTATAAAAGGTAATTATTAAAAATTAACCTCCCAACATTAATAGAAACTCATATCTTTGAACAAGTTAATTACTGAATACATGTCGTTTACACTACTAAACATATTAAAAAATAAAGAAGTCAGTACGTTAAAAACACTATTGATCTTCCTAATTGTGATTTCGTGTAGCAAGGATAATTCTGGAATAGATAATGGTTCTGAAGGTGATGATAATGTTGTAAATGTAGTAACTACTATCAAATTATCACAACGCTCGGGTTCCAGACCAGAAACTACTACAGGTGTACCTCACGTTCAGATTGGTGTCGAATTTGTACCCGAAATCAACGAAGAATTATTTCGAAGAGTATATTCCATACCTGGAATAGAGAATCTCCCATCAGTTATTGCAGGATGGCAAGGATTATCGTTAACCGATGAAGTAACTGTGGCTGTCTCAGCTGCACTAATTGGTGGTCGAGAGTTTGGTCACATACATGATGATGGAAGTTTGCACATCTTTTTAGAACCAGCTAGAGCTACAGAAGCTGTAGAAACTTGTTGGGCCATTTTTCATCCGTTTGCGTTGCAGCAAATACCAAAATGGAATGGCTTTGTGATGCTTTACACCCCACAATCTATTGATGAGCTTAATGTAACATTTCAACTTATTGTTGATGCCTATAATCATGTCACCGGACAAAATTTAACGGCTACTGATTTCTATTAATAATGCTATTCGTTACACATCATTTATCAATTAGTAGGCTTACTAGTAAGCTTTAAATCAAATTTAAAAATACGTTAATTTCTTTTTCTGAGGTGAAGAAACTCGGGCTAACTCTAATGTTTTCAGCTTGTAAAGTTACTAGAACCTTCTGTTCCCTAAGCTTTTCATAAAGAGCCTTTGTTGTATCAAATGAACCTGCATTAAAATGAACAATTGCAGTTCTCTCTTCCTGTTTTCTTGTAGGTGTTACTAGTTGATATCCCTTTTTCCGAAGTCCATCAATCAGAAAATCTGAATTTTCAAGCACTTTCTCATATATGTTTTTGATGCCAATATCCAAAAGTAATTCGAGCCCAGCAGACCAAGCATCAAATAGTGAATAAGCTATTGTGCCTGTTTCAAATTTTCTAGAGTCGTTATGAAATGAAAGGTCATAATAACTTTTTTCTGCAGCATACATACCAGGCAATACTGGATTAATCATTTTTACAACTCTTTTGCTAACATATAAAAACCCTGTTCCATGCATCCCTAGCAACCACTTAAATCCACAACCTGCCATCACATCAATCTCATCCTTTTCTACATCAATAGGAATCATGCCTGCTCCTTGTGCTGCGTCTACAACAAATATGGCTCCTTTCTGGTGAGCCATTTTTCCGATTGCAGAAAGGTTTGGTCTGAAACCACTATTAAACCGTACAGCAGCAATTGCTACAACTCGTGTTTTATGGTCAATAAGTTCTTCTATTGCTTCAGGATCAATACTATTATCCTTATTAATTTTTGCAAACCTAATTTCAACCCCCTTTTGCTCAAGCTGCAACCATGGAAAAGTATTATTCCAATGTTCACATTCGGGTAGTACGATATTGTCCCCTTTTTTTAAGTCTAATCCTTGTGCTATAATTCCCATACCAACTCCGGTACTTGTTACTAAAGCATATTCTTCTGAAGAACCTCCCAGTAATTTTGACAGTAATACACGAATATGATTTCGATCAAATCCTTTTTTACCAACAGGATTTAATTCTGTTCTTACATGAGCCTGAAGCCTATCGTATACCAAAGTATTAAGAGGAGATTGAGAAGCACTGTTTAAATAAACAGCATTTTTTGTCACGGGGAAAAGTGATCGTATTTGTTCTATATTCATAGCTGTGTTAATTTTTTATGTTTATTTGAATCCTTTAGCATACTCAAATAAAGCTGGCAACCCTCCTGTATGCCAAAAAAGAATATTCGACTTTTGTGTAAGTTTTTTGTTTTTCAAACAATCTAGCATTCCATAAAAAGCTCTTCCTGTATATACAGGATCTAATAAAATTCCTTCTGTTAAAGCTAATTCATTTACAGCTAAAACTTCATTTTTAGTCAGAACGCCATAATCTGCTTCATTATAATTTCTGTTTAAAGGAATGTCTGAAAGACTGTAGTTCCGATCAAGGTTTAATAAATTTGCTCCTTCATTTACAAGATTCAAGACAACTTCAGCTAACTCCCCTTTTTCATTTGTGTCCTTATCAATTTTTATTGGGATAAGCTCAAAATCTAAATTATATAACTGCATACCAAGCATTATCCCAGCATGTGTTCCTCCAGAGCTAGATGCAAAAAAGAGATAATCAATTTTCACCTTTTGCTCTTCTAATTGAAGTTTCAACTCCTTCATTGCTTCTACATATCCCAAAGTCCCTGTTATGTTCGACCCTCCAATTGGTACCACAATTGCTTTTTTACCTTTTTCAAGTTTTTCTATATAGCTATTGTAATCTATTTCTTTGTTGTAATTATTTGTGAAATGAATTTTTGCTCCTAACAAATGCGACAATAACAAATTACCTTGGTAGTGTTCAGGTTCATTTCCTTTCACAATAATATGGCATTCAATATCAGCAAGAGCACATGCTGCTGCTGTTTGCCTACAATGGTTAGATTGTTGTGCACCAGCTGTAAATACTACATTACAATTAGTATCAATGGCTTCTTTAATAAGGTATTCTAGCTTTCTTGTTTTATTTCCACCCGAAGCCAAACCAGTTTGATCATCTCTTTTGATATAGATATTGTAGTCGGAGTGTTTTTTTGATAAGTTTTCTAACTTATGCATTGGTGTAGGGAAAAACCCCAACTTGTATTTGTTAGTGAGTGTACTTTTCATTCCTAATTTTCATTGCTTAATTTGTACATATAAAACCAACTAAAAAGGCTGTTGATACCTGAGCGAAGTCAAAGGTAGGTTTTTCATTAGTAAGTGTGCACTAGCAATTAATTTTTGTGCTTTAAATAACACCGTTCTTTTTCTAATAAATACTTAGTTCGTCTTCTTGTTATACACTCGTATTAATTTCAACCTTTCAAGAATTTCTTGGTTAGAAATCATTTTTCCAGATTTAAGTACGCTATGTATCGTTTCAGTATTTTTTATGTTTGAAAGTGGGTTTTTTTCTAAGATTACTAAATCGGCATTATATCCTTGTTTTACAAGACCACTTTTAATATCAAAATATGTTGCAGGGTTTATGGTAGCCGATTGCAATATTTGTAAAGGTGTCATCTTTAATTCTGAATGATACAATCGCAACTCTTCATGCAAGCTAAAACCTGGTAGAATAAGTGCATTAGCACCATCTGTTCCAGCCAATATAGTTACATCTTTAGAAACAATTTTACTTGCGAATTTTAAAAAGTGAGCTTCCATTTTTTTCCAGGGAACTTGAGATCCTTCAGATCTTTTCATCGCTAAAACAGATTTTTCTAATAAACGTTTTGAAGCATAGGCTCTTTTTGGAAAACTAGCATAAGTAGTATCATTTAAAAAATAATTAATATTTGTTCTATCATAAATCCTATGCTTTTTAAAATAGGTAAGAGTTGGACTATATCCTGTATTCATTTCTTTCATTAAAGAAACAATAGAATCCATTTTGGAATTGCTCATACCAGAAAGCTGAAAGATATCTAAATGTTCTAAAGAGCTAATTCCAGACTTCACTGCTTCATATAAATCTACTTTGGCATCTACATGACCCGCAAATCTCAGCCCTTTTAACTTCGCTTGTTTGGCTATTTCAAAAAACACTTCTTTAGATGCAGCTGTTCTTATTTTAAGAAAATCTACGCCTAATTTCTTTACAGAGTCTATAATTATTTCAACCTCAGACTTATGTGCAATTCGTACTCGTTGCTTTTTAAATTCTGGATCGTTATCAACCTTTGCAACCCAATCTACAAAGGCTTTGTTTTCTAATATGGGCCCTGCTGTGAAAATTGTTGGCAAAAAATGAGATTGTTTTGATGCTTCTTGTAATTTCTTAATCTTAGACCAGTTCCCTCCCATTTCTCTAATTGACGTCACACCATTTAATGCATACAAGCTTAACATTGACTTTGAATGTTCAAAATCATCTGATAATTTGTCTATATGAGCATGCATATCCCATAAACCCGGAATTACATATTTATGCTCAATATCAATATGGTTTTTTTTAAATGCTCGATTTTTCAATTCAGAATAGCTACCTATAGATTGAATAATGCCCTGGTCTATTAAGATGGATTTTTCTTTTAATAAACTACCATCAAGAACATTAATTATAGTTGCATTATTGATTAGTAAAGCCGACTCACTTATTTTTTTTGAAGTTGAACACGCATAAAATAATATCAGAAGGGTAAAAATTGAAAGTGTATTTTTCATAATTTATAGTAATAAAAGCTATCGTATTAATAGAAACTATAAATTCTATGATGCGTTACAAAAAACAATAACTATTTTGTTATTCCCATCTCATTCTTTTGAATTTTTTAAAAGCAAATACAATCTGGCTTCTATGTATTGAACTACAAACCACTACTTCACAACTGCGCTATATTTTGACTCGCTGTTTTGTAATCATTTTGTTTGGCAAGCACGTTTTCTTCTGAGTATTTTGTGATGCTTTTAATTTACAAGTTTGGAAAGATAGAAGTGTAAAAATGTATCGCTTCTTTAGCTTTTCAGCATTGTTTACCAACAAAAGTTAGAAATGTTGATGTCTTCATTTTTTATTTAAATATAACAATTATATACAAGCATTTTTTTTACTCTTTTAATTCTATAACCATTCTATCCATTCCTTTTAGTTCTTCTTTGAAATATGGTACATCTAAAGTTGTTTTACTATGGAATTGAAAGCCAAGTTTTTTATAAAAAGCAATTGCATTTACATTTGTATCAATTACAGATAAAAATAAATTTTTCTTTCCATCTTTGGCAGACTTGTTTATAATTTCTTGCAAAGCCCATTTACCAACTCCCATTCCTTTACACTCTGGAAGAACATATATTTTTTCTAATTCTACAGCATTACTTATTGTACTGCCAATAGCAGAATTGTTATTGATCTTTATAAATCCAACAGTATTAAATTCGTGATTAATAAAATAGTACGCTGTGTTTTTATCTGTCAAATCAGATTCAAGTCTTTTTTTATTAAATTCCTTATCCAAATACCACTCTAGTCCACCCTCATTCCAATGGTCATAAAAATTCTTAGAATATGCATTAATACATATTTCCTTTAATTCTGGGATGTCTTTAGTTTGAGCCTCTATTAAGTTCATTTTTTTTATTTCTACTTTTCTATTCGTGTATCGTTTTTACTTTTTAAGAATTTTTACAATTCTATTATTTATGATTTCAGACAAGTTCCAATTGTATAATTTAGGATCTGTTGTGCTATAAAAAGTCACAACAACAGCATCAATATCTTTGTAATATTTTGCGAAACTCTGGTATCCAGGCACCCAACCTGAATGCTCGTATTTATAAATAGAAGCATATATTTCTTGCTCTCCTTTTTCAAATACAGATCCATCGTTTAATGCTCTTAAGAAAATACCCACGTCTTCAGCAGTAGCATGCATTCCATAATCATTTTCTTTTAAATCATCTGGATGTCCAACATGATAACCACTCATTACATGCTCAATATTCACTTCACTTAAAGATCTAAACGTATTGTTCAGTTTAAGTGGAATAAGTATTTCTTCTTTTATGTATTGAAAATTCTTGTAGCCTAATTCATTATCCATTATTCTATTGATTAATAAATAATTTGTATTGCAATATTCATAATCTGTACCAGGTTCAAAATTGGCTGGTTTGCCTTTAATCAATGCAATACTTTCATCAAAAGTTTCTGTTGGAGCTGCCCAAAAATCAGGAGCATCTGTAAAATTTGGCATTCCACTTTTATGTTGTATCATCAACCTTAACGTAATTTTCTCTGCATTGTCTATTACTCCAACAAGTTCAGGTAAATAATCTGCAATAGTTTTGTCTAAAGAAAGTCTTCCGGCACTTACCAATTTGGTAACAGCAACCGCATCATATAATTTGCTAATACTAGCAATTTTAAAAAGAGCTTTTGGTTTCGCTGCAATCTTATGTTCTCTATTGTGCCATCCAGCAGCTAAAAACTGAGGGGGTTTATTTGTTTGATCTACATATACAATCACACCTTCAAACCCATGACCAATAGCTTCATCTAATTGCTCTTGAACCGTATTTGGCAATGGTAAAATCCAGGCTTTTACCAGCAGCCACGGCACAAAAAACAACGAAATTAAGGTACCTACTAACAATGCAATTCTAACTATTTTGGTTTTCTGTTTAGTCATAAAAGTAAATTTATCGTTTAATTATTTACAAAAGCAAAATTCAGCAACTATTTTCTAATTAGAAATATATAGTTACTGAATTGTTATTAATGCCAGACCAAATGTGCGTTTTTTTTTTAAAACAACTGTTGCACCCAGTCAGTAATTGCTATATCCATATTCAAATAGATTAGTGTTACACCAACGGTATCATAAATTCCATGAATCAATACCAATAGCAGTAAATTATTTCTGTTTTTGTTAAAAATCAACGAAAGAATAAAAGACCATAGAAACACAGACACTACGCCAATAAGTCCCTGATACATATGTGATACACCAAAGTAAAGTGATGTTATAAATGCAGAGAGCAACCACGTTTTATTGGTATTCCCTAATAACTCTGCCAATCCTTTCATATAATAACCACGAAACAGAAATTCTTCTCCAAAGGCTGCAAATATCCACACAATAAATAGTAAAATAAGATAACTCGCAAAGTTCCCTCTAATATCATCTATTGATGATAAATCATAATCGCCTAACCACAATTGAAGTAACGGATCTATACACAACGTAAATACAGCAAACATCCCTAATGCAATTACGGTACTTTTTAATACGATTTTTCTAGTAATCTTCTCTCCAATTCCAAATTTAGACCAATCATATTTACTACTTTTTAATAGTAGGAAGGCAGCACCCAATGCAAAGAAAAAAACAAAGTTTCTATCTATAAAGCCAAATAATGGCGCAACCAGCATTATTATAAGTACTGCATATGGTTTGTTTAGGAAATTATAAATTTTTGTTTTCAAAACGCTTGTGTTTTTAAGTTTATATAGGCAAAACTATACACAATCTACTATGTACTATAGTAATAGTGACATACACAGTGTTTAGAGGGATGCAAAAACGTTTTATGGGTACAAAGTAACTTTAACACCAATATACTTTTTTAGTAGCTTTAGGTTGATCATAAAACCAGCCGTTGCAGAAAGAGACTTAATTTGTGTGAATTCTAATTAAGGAATTAGTTAATTAAACACAACGCTACCAAAGGTTTTCTATTTAATTTGGTCTTAGGTTCTCAATAAATTGTGCATCTACCCAGTATATATCTCCAGTGTCACCACCATAAGTTCTATGAAAGAAAAAATACTTTCCATCAGGTGTAATACTTCCATATGCTTCTGAGGCTTCTGCTGTATTTATTTGATCTCCTAAATTAATTGCAGCTCCCCATGAATCATCTTTCTGTTTAAAACTAATATAGAGATCAGACTTACCATATCCGCCTTCTCTTTCACTATCCCAGATAATATAAGAATCATCTGCTGCAATAAAAGGATGCGCTGTCCATTTTCCGATGTTAATATGCTTATCAAGCAGTTTTGGTTCTTCACGTTTGCCGTCCTTCATTGTTGATATGCGGATTACATCGATTTTATAATCGTCAAAAACATAGGTACCGTTGGCAGATGCCGAAAAGCGCATAATACCGTATTCTTTATTATCAAACATAGGACCGAGGCTTTTTACTTCAGACCAACCAGTATTGGTTCTTTCTCTATATTTACTTCCTAAATACAATATCTTACCATCAGTAGAAATAACGGGTTCTCCTGCTCTTGGTGGTACATCAGACTCTATCCATTTATTGTCTTTGTATTGCACCACAACCAAAGTGTTCTTTTTATATGGACCACCTCTTCTGCGAAAATAGAACTCTTTTAAATCTGGTGTAAAAGCAGCTTCTGCTTCCCTATATTCTGTATTAATCATATCTGGCGCAAATAATTCAGGGACTAACCCTGGAGGCTTTTGCCCGAGATAGGTGTCTTTTGAATGTTGTTTTTTAGGGGTACACGCACTTAAAAGGATGGAAGAAATAAGTACTAAAAGGATATACACTTTTTTCATGGTTCTAATTTTAGATTTGTTAGTTTCTATAATAAATGCATAGCTACAATTATTGTCCCTAACTTATAGTTAAGAAAAAACTAAAAAAAAATTGCGAATGTCCCCATTTAAAGGCCCTCTTTTCCGTTATTTATTTCAATGGTTTCCCATTTTTTGAATCAGAATCATCGTTATAGTAACTAAAATTTGTAAATCCTTTATCGGGAGTAAACGTGTAAATATTATCTGAATTTCTTCCTGTACCTTCACCAATTGTCCATCTAAAAGTAAGGCTATGATTCGGCCCATCAAGTTCTATGATTTCTATTCTTGTGGGTCTGCGTGAGGGATACACACGTACTTCTCCTTGTTTCCAGTTGCCCAATGGAAATTTACTACCTAATCCATCATAAGGTCTGGCACCCCACTTTTTTCGTTTATCATAAATTCTCACCAGCCCATCTTTTGAATTATTAATTGTAAAAAATGATTCAACATCACCACCACGACTGGTACTATATGTTCTTCGATAGTAAGAAATTTCATTGCCAGCCCATTCAATCTTGGTGTTATTTACTGCTGTTTTAAAAGGTCCAGTAATAGTATACGTAGTACATCGTTTTCCTGTGATAGGGTCACAAGACGTGGCAGAAGTAGCAGCCTCTTTTAGTGTTAATACATGTTTCCCATCCCATTTTACTCCAGTAAAAAGTTCAACAGGTATAAACCGCTCTTTTGTTGCGCTATTATATGCTTTATCCCAAGAATCTTTTTTTTCTGTACTTGGTACATCATTATTTGTTGGTTTCTGCTTCGTATTGCAAGCATTTAAAAATAGTGCACATACAAGTACTAATACTATGAAGTTGTTCTTTTTCATTGTTTACTTTTTTGAATTTAAAAGCGCAATAGTAGAGATCAAATAACTCTAAAAAAAAAGAGATGTAATCAACTGTAGAATTTATGTTGTGAATTGCAAATTTGATTAATTTCCTTACAATTAACTTTAAAAAGACCATGAAATGAGAAAGAAGAAAGAATTCAGGAATCGTTTTTAATTATCTTTTGGATATGCTTGCCCTTCCTCTTGACTGCTAGCAGCAGTTGAAGCATTTCTGTGAATCCAAACCCATTTTCCGTTTTTATTTTTAAGGACCACAGTCCATCGAATTGGTACTTTAAGATTATTTCCTTTGTGTACAAGGTGTATTTTCAAAGTAACTGATACAACTGCATGATTATCCGAAATACGTATATCTAACCATTTCCATTCAAATTGAGTTGCAGTTGCTTCTTCAAAATTTCTTAAGAATAAATCTCTCACTTCATTTGATCCAACACAAAGTTCGTCTGCTCCAGTTCCAATAACAGAAATATTACCAGTATCATCAAAGACATTCATTAAAGATTCAATGTCTTTTGAACAATAAGCTCTGGCATAATCTTCAAGAGTTGATTTAATTGCTTTTATTTCCACTTTTGTTTGAATTTTGTTCGGTTTGTATTACATAGAACATACACATTTGTGTAGGTTTCTTTTTGTTGATAAAGCAACTAATTTAGTACATATAAAACCAACTAGAAAATTTGGAAGGATTTTCTAGTTGGTTTTGTAGAAGCAATAATTGTAAATGTTGTTCTGCTTAGTGCTATTCCTTCCCTGCTGTCAATTGATACTTTTTCATAAGAAATATTCCATACAATAAACAAGGCAACGTAAGTAAGACAGTAAAAACTGCATTTTCTATTGACATTGATTGGCTAATCTTTTCTTTAATAGGGAGACCGGTTGCATCTAATTTTGCTACAAAATCAATCACCGCATGCACAATAATTAAAGGATATATTCTTTTTGTAATCACCAAAACCACACCAAACATGATACCAATAAAGGTGGCAAAGAAAACTTGTGATACTTCTCCATACATTCCTTTATCAAAATTTAATAGGTGTATCAGTCCAAAAAAAAGGGCAGCAGCGAAAATGGAAAAAATAATATTCTTTTTTGTGTTTCCTAAGTAATTAATTAAATGCGATTGCAAAAAACCTCGAATACTCAACTCTTCTGCAAACCCAATGGATATGCAATACATTAAAAGAAATAATATGTTCGGAAAAAGAATAGCTGTATTGATGTCGTCCATTAACAATACATTGAGTACTACTAAAAACACAAATGGAAATAGTAACAAATACCAACGTTTTAGTTTTGTTCCTTTGATTCCAGCTATTTTTAGAAGTCCGTTTTTCTTGATAAAAAAATAGGAGATAAAAATTAAGACAATGTTTGCCCCAATACCTAAAAGTAGGTGTGTTTGATACGACTCAATTCCATATTCGATGAGTTGATGCGAAAAATATTCTCTTGTTACTAGAATTAGTAAGAGTGCTAATACAAAAAGTAAGAGTTGGTTCCAGAATTGTTTTTTAGTCATCATAGCTTCTTTTTTAAAGTTCTTTCTTAAACAAGACGAAAACTTTAAATGAATGGTTGCCTCAAGGATTTAGCACTGCGGTTATGTGTATGATTCTGTTAGGTAAGTAAGCACATAATTTAGTGCCTGTAAAACCAACTAGAAAACAGCGAAGAATTTTGTAAGCTAGCTTGTACTAGCTATGAATTGTATACGGTGTTCGCTTAGTTTTTTTTCGAAGAAGTAATCATCAATTTTAAAGTCCAAATATGATAATTGTCAATAAGTAGCTAGAAAAGCAAAAAAACAGGTATTTCTACCTGTTTTTATTATTCTATGTAAGTGATACTATAAGATTCTTCTTCTTGCTCTTTAAAAGACTTCTTTATGTGATATTTTACTTACAATTTTCCAACCATCTTTAGTTTTAAGCATGTTCATATAATCTATATATTGGTAGGTTTTATACTTGGTAGACAGCTTTACATTGGCAGTAGTACCAGCTACATCTATATAGTAGATTTTACTTTCAAAAGATCTGGTTTTGGTGTTTGTAAAGTAAGAGAAGAATGTTTCTATAGTTCTCTCTGTATAGTCACCATTCCCATTGATAAACTTTAAAGTAGCATTTGGGTGAAATGCTTTTCTTAGCAAATCTGGGTTGTCGGTACGAGAACCTTCAAAATATAAATTGATTTGTGCTTCAATTGCTTTTTTGTCATCAATTTTAATTTCAGTTTTTACCAGCGTCCCTTTATCATCATAGAAATTCCATTCTCCAAGATCAACACCCTTTACTTTACGTCCCACTTTACGCAACGCTTTATTTTTATGGTAGTATTTCCATAGCCCAGTTTGTTTCCCGTTGGTATAGTCTCCTATAGCTCTTAACGCGCCATTGTTGTGGTAGTATTTCCAAAGGCCTAAGTCTTTTCCGTTTTTATAACTTCCAATAATTCTTAATACACCAGAATCGTAATAGTATTTCCATAGGCCATCTAGCTTTCCAATGGTATAATTACCGGTTTTGCTAATTTTACCATTTTCAAAATAGTAGTTCCAGATGCCTGTATCTACGCCATTTGTTTTTGTTCCTGCTACTTTTAAAGCACCGTTGTCATAATATACGTTGTGTTCTTGCGCGTAACTACTTATTGTAAATAATAACACTACAATACCTATTATTGCTTTTTTCATGTTTCTTATTTATTTGGATTAAGGTCCAGTATCACTTTAGCATCAACCCAATAGATATCTGCTCTGTTACCTCCATAACCTCTATGAAAGAAGAAATATTTTCCATCTGGTGTGATGCTACCATAAGCTTCAGCAAATTCTGTGTTTATGGTATCGCCTAAATTAATTGAAGCTCCCCAAGAACTATCTTTTTGGCGAAAAGAAATGTATAAATCGGCACCACCATATCCACCTTTTTCTCTTTGATCATCCCAGATTATATAAGATTCATCTGGAGCAATATATGGGTGTGCATTCCAATCTCCAATATCTTCAATAGCTACCGCTTTAGGTTCTTCATAGGTTCCATTTATCATTCTTGAATAACGAAGTGGCCCAGATTCACTGGCTTCATCAAAATAATAGGTTCCGTTAGCTGCAACAGTAAGTCGCATAATTCGGAATTTATCAAAAGGAGCACCAAGACTTTTTGCTTCAGACCAACCAGAAGCAGTTCGCTCACTATATTTTTTTCCCAAGAATAAGGTTTTTCCATCTTGTGATACAAAGGGTTCTCCAGCTCTTTTCGCAACAAGTGATTCTGTCCATTTGTTGTCTTCTAACTTCACAACAACCAATGCATTCTTTTCATAAGCTCCTCCTCTTCTTCTAAAATAGAATTCCTTTAAATCTGGAGAAAAGACACCAGCAGCCTGTCTAAATTCAGTTTTAATAATTTCTGGCGCAAACAATTCTGGTGTTAAACCTGGTGGTTTTTGTCCAAGATAAATTTCTTTATTGATTCTTGTAGTACGTTCTTTTTTGGGTTTTTTATTAGTGTTACAGGCACCTAAAAATAGTGCACATAAAGCTATTAAAGTAAATGATCCTTTTTTCATTATTATATGGTATTTATTTGATTCTTTGTTGACAAACGGATATTGAATTCGCATTAAAATGATGTTTGCTAAATTTATTGTTCTTTATTAAAATAGGCCTTTTTTAACTTGCTGATAACTTCAGTACTTGCCCAATAAAAGTTTGGAACTCCACCTTCTTCATTGTATCTGCTAAAGAATAAGTATTTACCATCTGGAGTAATACTTGGGCATGTTTCTCCGAAATTAGAATTCACTTCACTTCCAAGGTTTATTGCTTTGGACCATGATTCGTCTTTTTCTTTAAAATAAACATAGATATCACTTTTTCTTTCAGCATTTTCTCTGTTTCTAGAATTTACTACAATATAATCTTGAGTTGGTGAAATAAAACCATGTAAGCCAGATTCAATTCCAACTTCGACAATTTCTGGGAATTTTCCATTTTTATTTGGGGCATAATACATTTTCCATTTAGATACATTTGTATAATACAAATCACCATTCTTTGCTTGATTCGAATAAAATCCGAAACCATTATTAATTGGAGAATCAAGTTGTGTTGCTGTACTCCAAGAATTTCCTAGACGATTTACAGTCCAAATCTTCACTGATTCTTTATGTTCTGGCAAGGTAAATTCGTTATGAGCAGTAAAAAAAATCTTATCTCCTTTTGGGCTAATAAACGGATGCATTTCTCCCACTCTTTTGCCTTCTGTAAAGTCTAGTCTTTGAACTGGTTTCCACTTGTTGTTTTCTATTTTTGAATGATAGATACTAGGATCTTCGTCTTTATGGTTAGCAGAAAAATAAACTTCATCTAAATCTGGAGAAAACGAGATTCCATGCTCTGATCTTCCACTTATTGAAATAATTCCAGGAGCAAAAATCTCAGCAGTTAAACTCGGTGGCTTTTGCCCTAGATAGGTTTCTGCAGTATTTGGAGCATCACTTTTTTGTGTGTTTTGTTTTTTAGTATTACAAGCATTTAAAAATAGTGCGCATATACATATCAAAATAAAAGATCCATTTTTCATTGTTTAAACTTTTTAATTATTGGCTACATTATTATAAAGTGCATAACTACAATTATTCACGATATATGCTAGTTAATAAAATACTAAAAACGGCGGTTTCCTACAAACCACTTCCCCATAATTGTGCAATACCTTGGCTGGCATTTTTATAATCTGTTTGTTTGGCTTGGGCATTTCTTTGTTGGCAATATATAGCATCTGTATTAAATAAAGAAGTAGCCAAGTTTCTACCTGCCATGGTTATGCTGGTAGTTTTATTAAAACGAAGTGCTTTAAAACTCTTAAATGCTGTTTCTACACTTTCTTCGGTAGCTAAACAAGTAGCAAAATGCCAAGCATCTTCTATGGCTTGGCAAGCACCTTGTCCAGAGGTTGGTAATGTTGCATGTGCTGCATCTCCCAACAAACAAACGCTGTCTTTATGCCAAACATTGGTTGGGTTGTGATCAAATACTTCTATATATTTAATGTTTTCTGAAGGTGTTAGTGCAATGATTTCTTTAATCTTTGGAGACCAAGAACCAAACATGCTATCAAGATCTTTTTTGTAATCTCCTTTTTTCTGAGACGCATTTAGTGGCAATTGCATTCCACCTGCCCAATAAGCTTTGTTCTTATTAATAGGCACCAAGCCAAAACGCTGTCCAACCCCCCAAAAATCCAATACATTGTTTTCTGAAAATGTTGGTTTTTCTGTTTCTACTATACCAATCCAATTCACAAAATTCTGATAGATTGGTGTGTTATCTCCTACCACATATTTTCTAGCGATAGAATTCATTCTTCCATCGGCACCAATCACAATATCTGGTGTAATGCGTGTATCAGTTTCAAAAATAATAGTTGTTTTTTTTGTATCAGAAATCAATTTTTTTACAGCCTGCTTATACACAATGGCTATTTTTAATTGGACTGCTTTTTCTAATAATACTTCTTGTAAATCTGCTCTACTCACAGAAAAGCTTGTGGCTCCAATAACGGTATTGATCGTTTTTACATTTATAGCGCCTAAAAATTCATTTTCTGAAGTATAGCGCTGCATTTGTTCTAGCTTTCCTCCTATTTCTTCTATAGAATCTAGCAAATCTATTCTCTCTAAAATTTTAACCGCATTGGCCCACAATACCAAACCAGCACCAATAGTTGTAGCTGTTGCTCTACGCTCGTAAATAGTAATATTATTAAATCCTTTTTTATGTAACGCAATGGCAGTTGTAAGTCCGCCAATTCCTGCTCCTATTATTGCTATCTCTTGATTGTTCATCTATGAAAATAAAAGAACGAATGTAAAAGGAAGAAATGACAGCATGCACTTTAAAAATGTGAAAGTTTTGATAAAAAAGTGCAGTTCATCCTTTCTATGTGCGTTTCAACAATTTAGCAACTAAACAAGAACAATGTGGTTGTACACTTGTATCAAATTAAAAAATAAATACCATGCATATCATACAACGTACCATCCGTTTATTAAGCTTTTTCTTACTACTTTCTGTATACAATACCCAAGCACAACAAATTACAGGTAAAGTACTAGATCAAGAAAACACTCCTTTAGAATTTGCCAATGTTATTCTTAGAAATGTAACTACAAAACAATTAATTTCTGGGGTAATTACTAAGACAGACGGTAGTTTTGAATTGTCACTAAAAAAACCACAACAGGTAGAGTTATCCATTAGTTTTATTGGTTATACAAGTATTACTCAGACACTAGCGGCTACAAAAACGATTCATTTAGGAAATCTGATATTGAAAGAAGACAGTAATATGCTAGATAGTATAGAAATTACTGTTTCAAAACCGTTATTATCTAGAAAAGAAGACAAACTAATTTTTAATGTACAAAACAGTTCGTTGAAAATAAATAATGACGGAATGGCTGTTTTAAGACAAACCCCACTTATTTGGGTAGAAGAAAACAGCATTAGTATGCGTAATGAAGCAGTTGCGATTTTTGTGAATGGTAAAAAAATCAATTTATCTGGAGAAGAGTTGGCTAATTATGTGCGTACTATCAAATCTGAAAATATAAAAAGTGTAGAAATTAGCACCAACAAATCTTCTCAATTAGATGCCAATAGTAAAGGTGGTAGCATTAATATTGTGTTGCTAAAAAAAAGATTGGGTTTTAACGGAAGTGTGCGTACTGCTTATAAATTTGCAGGAGAAGGCTATTTTCAAACTTATGCAACTACAAATTTTAATTATGGTGCAGAAACTTGGAACATCTATGGAAACTATAACAATATTCGCTATACTGGCTTGCGACGTATTAACATCCTTTCTAATTTTAGCCAACAACAAAACCAAATAGAAACATTCAATACAGAAAATTACGACGATCAGCGACATTATTCACAATTTGGTTTTGTGAGTAGTTTGGGAAGCAATCACGAATTAGGAATTGAAATATTTAGTGCTATAGTAAACAGAAATTCTCCTATTCATGCCGATTTGAATTTTTACAATAATGGCTTGCTAACCAATAAAGGGCAAGTGCTAACTAGTAATACTCCTAAAAACAATATGTTTACATCAGTATTGAACTATTCCTGGAAAATTAACAATAGCCAAACACTAAAGGTATTTGCAGATTATTTAAGTCAACGTAATTCGGCAAAAAGAACCACACAATCTATCTATTCTATTGGTGATTTTGATGATACTTTTGAGAAATATGAATCTGAATCTACGGCAATTAGTTATGCATTACAAGCAGATTATACTGGGCAAGTATCAAAGAAAACAAAAGTAGCTGCTGGTTTAAAATATGGAGCTACAGATAAAGACAATGATTTAATCACTGAGTATGAAGCACAGAATGGTTTTGTTATCGATCCAAATCGTACAACATCATTGGCTTATAAAGAGAAAATTAGTGCAGGTTATGTATCAGTAAGTAGCGATATTTCTGAAAAGGATTTTATAAAAGTAGGATTTCGAGTAGAAAACACCAACCTAAACAGATTGAACAACTATACGAATGCTGTGGTAACTCAAAACTATACCAATTGGTTTCCTTCTGTATTCTATTCAAGAAAATTGAGTCCTACACAATCGTTGTCTGCGAGCTATTCTAGAAGTTTAGAGCGTCCTTCTTTTCAGTTATTGAGTAATGAAATACAAAAGGTCAACGATTTTAATTATATCGTTGGTAACCCAGATTTAACTCCTGAATTTAAAAATGCTTTTGAAGTTACCTATCAGCATAAAAAGAATGTAGTTTCTCTGTATTACAACAGAACCATTGATAATATCAATGCCCTGTATTTTGTAGAAAACAACATTGCTTATTTAAAAAATAGAAATGTGGGTACAGAAATAGAAGTTGGATTGGAATATGGAAGCTCTAAAAAAGTGAACCAATGGTGGCGTTTGCAATATTCTGCAACAGTATATCATTCCAAATTTTTAGACCAGAACAACCAACCTGGTTTTGAAAAGACAAGTTTTTACACCAATTTTTCTAACAATTTCACCATCAATAAAAGCACACATGTAGATTTTATTGGAAGATACATTTCTCCTTACACATCGCCATTTCAAGAAGACGAAGGCTTTTATAGTTTTATTGCAGTCTTTAAAAAATCGTTTCTACAGAAAAAATTACAATTCAAAATTACGATTGATGATATTTTTAATACCCAGAAATACCGTAGTCTTAATACGTTTGAAAATTACACGACACAAAAGACTGACAAACCAATGACTCAAAAAATGTACGTTGGATTGACCTATGATTTTGCTTCGAAAGCAAAAACGGCAAGTAAAAGAAATAGCTCTAAAAACGATGCCAGAAGAAGGCTGTAAAATTTTGTAGCTTTGTTAAAAAATCTAATCCAACTAAAACAAAAAGAATTGAAAAGAACCTTGTTTTTAACCGCTCTTATCTGCTGTGTGTTATTTAGTAATGCACAGCAGAAGACAATAGAGTATTCGGGTACTGAAATAGATTTTGGGACCTTAAAATCGGGCACACTTTATAAAGGAATAGACCAACAATTGGTTGGGCGAAATTTAAATATTATAGACATTCATGCTGCTGCCAGTACCGAACATAATCTTTGGACACTTGCCTATCAATTTGAATTGAAAGATTCCATTCTAAATGCAGAAGATATTTGGCTTCAATTACGAAGCAATGTCAATGCTGCAGAAGTGTATTTTAACGGACACTTGTTATTAAATAATGGACGTATTGGAAATTCTATAAACACGGAGGAAAATGGGCTAAATTTGATTAGAAAGCACATTCCTAGAAATTTATTAGTTGTTGGTGTTAATGAACTGAAAGTCCGTTTTTCGAACTATAAAAACAAAGACGGTGCTATTTTTAGAGACCTAGCTATTGGTTCATTAACTGGTTTCACACACCATGCAAGAACAATTCATACTGCTTCTTTACTATTTTCGGGAATTTTTCTATTTGCTATATTCATAAATATTGCCTTGTATTTTTCTCTTAATAGAAAAAAAACTTTTCTGTTATTGGCGTTCTTGTTTTTAATGAATTTTATTTTAAGCATGTATGAAACCTTGTATTGGAATGGGCTGACCGAAAGCATTTCTTTTATTCATAGCAAGACGCTGAAAGCGGTCTTAGAGTATATTAGCTCTTTTACCTTGCTTTGTATAGTCTATTTTGAATTTGGATTGGCACGTAAGAAATTCATTTTAGCAATTGTTGTTTTTGTTTTGATTGCCCTATTTGGTGATCTCTTTTCGCTGCCAATGGCAATTTCTTTAAGCTTAATCCCTTTTGTGTTTAGTTGTTTGTCTTCAAAAAATGATATTGCCACTAAAAACTTGATTCGTTTTTCGTTATTCTTGATTTTCTTTTTCACCTTTTTAGACGATTATGATTTAATTGAAGGTTTTGATTTTGTATATCTAAACTACATCATTACTTCCATCGTTTTTAAGATTGACCTTTTAGGAATGGTGCTGTTTGCAGTGATGATGATTTATACGTCTGCAAAAGGAATCTTTTTAGAAGCGCAAAAATTAAATGCTGCAAAATTACAGTTAGAACAATTGGAATATCAATTTTTACAAAAGCATATTCAGCCACATTTTTTAATGAACTCGCTCATGTCTTTACAGCAATTGGTTATAACAGATACCGAGAATGCTAGTAAAATGATTGAAGCTTTGTCTGAAGAGTTTCATTTATTAACCACCATGACCAAGAAGAAATTAGTACCCATTGAAGATGAGATAAACATGTGTAAAACACATTTACAAATAATGAGTATTCAACAAAAAGCTTCTTATCAATTGACAGTTAACGGAGTTAGTGGAGATGAAACCATTCCGCCAGCAGTACTTCATACTTTGGTAGAAAACGGAATTACACATGGTTATTCTGGAAATGAGAATGCCCATTTTGAATTGACAAAAACAAGGACAGCAACCGGAATTCAATATCGCATATTTAATGATAGCAAAAAGCAAACTACTCCTAAAAAAACTACTACTGGTAGTGGAATAAAATACATAGAAGCTCGTTTAGAAGAATGCTATCCTAAGAAATGGAGTTTGACATCAAAAGCTGTTGACAATGGCTGGGAAGCTATCATTCAATTACAAACAAACGTATGAATATCTTAATTGTAGAAGACATTACATTAATTGCAGAACGCATTGCAGATTTAACAACAACGTATGTAACTGGAGCTAAAATCACCATTTCTCATACCTTGGAAGATGCAAAATTACATATTCAAGAAAAAGCTTTTGACTTGTTGTTTTTAGATTTAAACCTCAATGGAAAAGATGGTTTTGAATTATTACAAACTGCAGCTGCAAGCTCTTTTCAAACCATTATTATTAGTGCAAATAAAGATCAAGCGGCTATTGCATTTGATTATGGTGTTTTTGATTTCATTAGCAAACCTATTTTAGAAACTCGTTTTAAAGTAGCTATTGATCGCTTACTAAATAACACAGCTTCATATAGAGAACAACTAAAACAATTGGCGGTAAAAACAAAAGGGACAATTCAATTAATCCCGATAGAAAACATAGTGTACATCAAAGCTTGTGGAAATTACTCTGAGATTTACACCAAAGATTTACAGTGCTTTTTACATGATAAAAATCTAGAGAAACTCTTGCAATTATTACCAGATCAATTTAGTAGAGTGCACAGATCTTATGTTGTAGACACAAATCAAATACTAAAGATTGTAAAACATGGAGGAGGAAAATATTCTCTACAATTACAGCATGATTTAGAAACACCACTTAGTAGAGAATATTATAAAAAAATGAATTCAGCTTCTTAATTACAATCCACTTTAAGTTCTTGATAGCTAGATAAAGATTGCGTTGTAAACACTTGATTTACACCAGCCTTAATACATGTTAGGTTTGGATTTCCCCTTAAATAGAAATGATCTAAACTTATTAAATTACTCAAATCTAAAGAAGATAAGTTGTTACTAAAACTAGAAATATACACCAAACTATCGTTTTTTCCTAAGGTTAAATTAGCGATCGAATTTTCAGAAATAGAAAGGAATTTTAAGATTAAATTATTAGATACATCTATTGCCTCCAGTTTATTCCTAACTAAATCGAGCTCTTTTAAATTCACTAATGTACTAGCATCAAACGAAGACAAATTATTATCAGTTAAAGACAATATCCTAAGTCCTGGAATATTTAAAGTAACAGTATTTAATAAATTATTCTTCAAAAATATTTTTTTTAAACTTGAACTATTAAGAGTTAACTCTTTCAATACATTATTACTGAGCGAAATTTCTTCTAAATTTAATGCATTTTCCAGTCCTTTTATTGAACTTAAATTATTTTCAGCAAGACCAACTGATTCGAGTTTTAAATTTTTGCTTAAATCTATGGTTGCCAATATTGTGTTATGAATATTTAATTCTTTTAGATTGATAAATGCTTCAATACCTACTAAGCTATATATACTTTTATTATAAATAGATAGTTCTTCTACAGCTTCAGCTTTTGACTTGGTCATTTTATGGTTCACTAATCCATCAGTATCAATACCAAGTTCAATTAATGCTTTTTCAAATTCTTCATCAGGAATTGCAATCGTTTCATACAAGTTTTCGCCTTCTTCTTCAATTACGGTATCTTTTGTACAAGAAATAACAAGTAAACTAGCCAATGCTAGCATTAGGTAAAGGGGTTTCTTTTTCATGCTGGATTTTTAAGTATTTTTTTTTGATAAAGATATACTTTTTTTAAAAAAACATAAAAATAAAATACTTACAGAAAATGAATTCAACTATTTAATTACAATTCTCATTTGCTTGCTGATAGGTAGATAATTTTAAGGTAGGAATGTTTTGACCAGCTGCTACTTTAATACAAGTTAACGTCGGATTTCTATCAAGCCTTACATCAATAAGATTAGGCAACATACTTAAGTCAAAATCGGTTAACAAATTATTTGAGCAATAGATATATTCCAAATTTAAATTTTCATCTAAGTTAATTGTTTTGACCCTATTTGCTGAAAACACCAATACTTTTAGTAAAGGGTTTGCACTAAAATCTAAGCTTTCTATTTTGTTTAGTGTCAACAAAGCGCTTTCTAATTTTGGGGCTTTACTTGCATCAAAAGAAACCATTAGGTTGTGACTCATTAATAAGTTTTTCACACTTGGATTGTCTAATGTAAACTCCGTAAAAAGGTTACCACTTAAACTTAGCCATTCTAAGTTTTTTGCTTTTGATAAACCCGAAACTGAGGTCAAGTCATTAAAACCTAAATTAATAGTATCTAACAACACATTTTTACTCAAATTTACTGTTATTAAATTGTTAGCAGCGGCATCCAATCTTTTTAGGTTCACAAACCCTTCAATACCAGCTAGTGTATTTATCCCCGAGCTGTAAAGAGATAGTTTCTCTACTGCTTCTGCATCAGATTTTAAGATTTTTTGATTGATAATTCCATCAGAATCAATACCAAGGTTAATTAGTTCTGTTTCGAATTTAGGATCTGGAATTTCTACATAATCGATTATAGTATCATCTACTAGTTTTTCTTTAGTACACGATGTAATTGTTAGGGTTGCCATTGCTAAAACAGCATAAAATATATTCTTCTTCATAATAAATATAAGCAGTTGCTTATTCGTTTTTTTTTAATGCAATTTATCGAGAGTAGAACAACAATTAAAGTACCAAAACAGATAATAAAATGTTAAGAATATATTAAAATTCATGTAATTATTAAGAAATCTCCCATTGTCCAGACCCAATTGCTACAACTTGACCATTTACATAGATTTCGGAGCCATTTTCATCTAAATCCCCATCCAAGTAAATGTGAGATTTCAGTCCCATTTTAAAGCCTTGCTCTACCTACTCTTGCGTGAGTTTAATTAGATTGATGTTGTAATTTTTCTCATGCTATATCTTTTCCTGTTTTCTATTAGCATTCGTTAGGGCACATCCTTTTAATTACACGCATGAGTAAGTAAAGTGTATTCTTTTTTGTTATTTTTTGAATCAATATTTATCTTCTAAATAAAGTTTGATACATATATTTATTAGTTACAATCTGTATTTGCTTGCTGATAGCTTGAAAGCTTTAGCGTAGGAATATTTTGGCCAACAGCTACTTTAATACAAGTTAATGTAGGGTTTCTATCTACTCTTACATCAATAAGATTAGGTAACATACTTAGATCAAAATCAGTAAATAAATTACTTGAACAATAGATATACTCCAAATTCAAATTGTTTTCAAAATTTATTGTTTTCACCTTGTTTGCAGAAAAATTTAACACCTTAAGCAATGGGCTATTGCTAAAATCTAAACTAATAATTTTATTTAAATTAAGTACAGCACTTTCTAACTTTGGTGCTAAACTAACATCAAGAGAAGTTAATTCATTATGATCCATAAGGAAATTTTTAACACTCGTATTTTCTAAAGTGAATTCTGTAAATAAATTCCATGATAAACTCAACCATTTCAGGTTTTTGGCAGCAGGTATTCCTTTAATACTTGTTAGATCATTTGAAGTTAAACTTATCGTATCTAACAATACATTCTTACTTACATCTATTGTTTGTAAATTGTTTGCATCTGCATAGAGTCTTTTAAGGTTTATAAAGGCTTCAATACCAATTAAACTATTGATACCAGAATCATAAAGAGAAAGTTTTTCTACTGCCTCTGCATCAGTTCTTAGTATTTTTTGATTCACAATACCGTCAGAATCATGTCCTTGTAATACCAATTCTTTTTCAAAACTTGCATCAGGAATTTGTACGTAATCGATTGTTATATCGTCTTCCAGTTTATCTTTGGCACACGAAGTAATTGTTAAAGTAGCCATTGCTAAAACAGCATAAAAAGCATTTTTATTCATAGTAAATATTAATTGGTACTTATTTGTATTTTGGTTATATTATTTATCGTGAGAATGATAACAATTACAGTACCAAAACTGAAACCAATATGTTAAGAAAATATTAAATTTTATGTAATTATTAAGAAATTTTCCATTGTCCAGATCCAACTTCAACCACTTGTCCGCTTACAAAAATTTCGTAGCCATTTTTGTCTAAATTTCCATTCAAATAAATATGAGACTTCCGCCCCATTTTAAAGCCCTGTTCTACAGTAGCTTTTATCTTTTTTGATTGATGCTTTAATAAATAGGCTAAAAAACAACCATTAGCGCTTCCTGTTGCAGCATCTTCCATGATTTCACCCTGTTCTAAACAAAACATTCTTCCATAGAAATCATTTTCTTTAGCAATCGTTTCTTCAGTTACAAAAAAGAATGAAGTCGATAAACCTGATGGATTGTTTGTTTTATGTAGTTGATTTTCTAACAGGAAATTTTCAAAAACATCCGCCTTTAAGACAATAGAATCGATTGCTGCTATACTTACAACAGGAACAATGATATAAGGCAAGCCTGTTGTTACTTCTTCAATTACTTTTGTAGAGTCAAATAGAGAAACATCTAAATCTAAAGCTTTAGCAATTTTATTATGATTATAGGTATTATAAAAAATTGGTTCTGCTTGTTTCATTTTAAACTGACAATTTTCTAACGATTCTAAATCGTGTAATTGAATCTGAATATCAGCATAGTTTAATGCCAACGTAATTTGTTTCTTAGGATGTTTAATCAAGTATTTCGAAATGATAAAAGCAGTTCCTAAAGACGGATGTCCTGCAAAAGGGACTTCATATTCTGGAGTAAATATTCTGACTTCAAACTTTTCATCATTACTATTCTTTTTCACAAAAGTGATTTCAGAAAAGCCTAATTCTCTAGCAATTGCAAGCATTTCAGTATCAGAAACGTTGTTTTCATAATCTACAAAAACAGCCAATTGATTGCCTCCGTATTTAGTGTTTGTAAAAACATCTACTAAGTAATATTGTATTGAATTCATTTATTTATTCAGTCGATTGTACTTTTTTAAGGTTTCTTTTAATAAATCATGTGGAAGTGCATAGGATTTATTTCCATTGATTCCTTCCATCGTTTCAGCTGCAACCATTGCATTGATAATTGCTTCTTCTACTGCTTGAACCGTTGCTTCAAAAATAGGTGTTATTTGGTCATTTGGAAACGTTTTTACTATAGTTGTTTTACTGCGATTGAATGCATTTTCATTTGCTGTTGAAAAAGCAATAAAAATATCACCAGAACCATTGCTTCCTCTACCTCCAACAATTCCTATTCCTAACGGAATTCGCTGTGCAATTCTTTTCAATTGATGTGGCAATAATGGAGCATCTGTTGCAACAACCACAATAATAGATCCATCACCTTCTTTTCTATTTGGTGTTGGTGGTCCTTTAAATTCTATACTTTTAACATTTTTCAATTCTTTTCCAACAGGAACGCCTGCAATTGTTAAGTTTTTCTTTGCTCCAAAATTAGATTGCACCAACACACCAACTGTATAACTTTCATCTTTAAATTGTACTATTCTAGATGCTGTTCCTGTTCCTCCCTTAAACCCCAAACACATCATTCCGGTTCCTCCACCAACATTTCCTTCTGCAATTGCGCCAGATTTTGTATCATTAATTGCTTCTAATACATGCTTCTCTTTTACATGAAAACCGTAAATATCATTTAGAAATCCATCATATGTTTCTGCAACTACTGGATAAGTATACCACCAGTTTGCTCCTTGATACCAATTAGTGTCTACAAACCACTTTAAAACAGCTTGTCTAACCGTTCCGACACTATTTGTATTGGTTATCATAATAGGTGTTTCTAAAAATCCCGATTCTGTTATCCAAGTGGTTCCTGTCATTTCTCCATTTCCATTTAAACTATACCAATTAGCATACACCGGACTAAACTTTTTTGCTTTTCCTCTTGGAAAAATTGCCGTAACACCAGTTCTTATTGGTCCAATTCCTAGTCTGTTTTTTCCGTTTCCAGAAATAATGGTGCTATAGCCTACTTCTACTCCTTTTACATCTGTAATGGCATTAAATTCCCCTGTTTTTCCAACAAACGGAATTCCTAAATCTCTTGCTCTAGGCTTTTGACTATATATTAAAGTCGAAACAAAAAGGCAACATAAGATGATTGAGACTTTCTTCATCATATTAATTCTTCTTACTAGTTACTTTATCAATTCTTTTTGCAATTGTTTCTGTTCCTTCATGAATAATGGTAAGAATTTGTGTTTTACCATTCTTTAAATCAGAAAACACAAATTGAATGATTTTGTTTCCGGGAATCTCAAATGTGTTTATAGCTGTTGTTGTAATTGTATAAGACCTCTTATTCCAACTTTGAAAAACAAATAGAGAATCATTTTTAACACTAATTTTTGCAACCAATCCAGCCTGAATTTCATAATTTCCAGTTTGTTCTTGCAGACTAAACCTTTTCATTTCCTTTTCTTTTATTTGTCCAAATGAGCAAATAGAAAAGCAAATACATACGAGTAAAAGAATGTTTTTTTTCATAAAGTAGTTTTTTTTGTGTGCTTATAATTTACTTATAAAAAGCAAAACAGCACTATTAATATACACTTAGAAAGCAAACTATAAAAAGTTAAAAATCTAATTCTCTATAAATATACTAAAACAAATTTACTATTCAAATAGCTTGAATTTTCTAAAAACCTCTTACCAAAGGAAAGGAAAAATGAAAATTTAAGGATACAACCAATCATCACAAAATACACCATTCAACACATAGTAGTTTATTAAAGCACAAGTCTCTTGTAGTTTTGACCCATAATTATAAAACATAAAACAATGAAAAATTTAAAAACAACAGGAACTTTAATCGCTATGATATGTTTACTGTTCAGTACAAATTTAAATGCACAGATTAGTGCTAAAGAGTTAACAACTGCCTGGGATAAAATGACCAACATGGTTGTAGAAACTGCCAAAGCAATGCCAAATGATCAGTATACATTTAAGCCAACAGAAGAGTTGCGAGATTTTGCCAGTCAAATCGGTCACACAACTGGTGCCAATTATATGTTTGCTTCTGTAGTGAAATTACAAAGACCTAAACAAAGTCCAGCAACTAAAACAAAAAACAAGGCTCAAGTTGTTAAGGAAT
>Ga0209395_1001194_pt1 | contig 36969 bp, 34 predicted proteins | sample GOMGulsemesocosm_3_FD_184635 | JGI IMG/M metagenome (GOLD analysis project Ga0209395, IMG submission 184635) | Methane-oxidizing microbial communities from mesocosms in the Gulf of Mexico - GOM9D Gulf of Mexico (SPAdes) (version 2) | ecosystem: Environmental > Aquatic > Marine > Cold seeps...
TTGATAAAAATTATCTATTAAATTATAAAAGCGTGGGTTCCATTCCTGTTTAACAGTTTGCAAACGCCCTGTGCCATCAACATGACAAACAGCAGCGATTTTTTGTTGCATAGACTCACGAATCTTCAGTGTTTTATCCATATAAGGCGATTGATGATAATCTTCAAAAAAGTCAGCCGCATATTGATCTAAAACAGAAGGAGCAAAAGGTCGAAAGCTTTCTCTGAACTTAATCATTTGATTAATATTATCTTTTGTTGCGGCTTGCCGAGGGTCAGCCAAAATTGAACGATTACCTAATGCTCTAGGGCCATATTCTGCACGGCCTTGTACCCAAGCAATTAACTGCCCTTCAGCCAATAGTCTTGCTGTTTCATTACAAATTCTATTCGGTAAATACTGAATATCTAAACTACGGTTATATTGCATCAAGCTTACTACAGCAGCATCACTGATTGTTGAGCCCAAATAAGGTGATAATATCTTTTTTTCGGTATCTAGCGATAATGCAGGTTTATCATTATGTAAAGCAAGCCATGCGGCTCCTAATGCTGTGCCATCATCTGCTGGAGCTGAAGGGATAAATACCTGTTCAAAATTAGTACGCTGTTTAATCTGCCCATTAAAAGCTGAATTTAAAGCACAGCCCCCACCTAAAGCCAGGTTTTTACATGCAGTTACTTTCTGTAGATGTTGTAATAACTCGCTCATTAATTCAGAAAAAAAATACTGCCCTGTATAAGCTAGATCAGCTGCTTGTTCAATAGATTGGCTTTCTTTTCTATTGAATTTTTGTAGCGTTTCAATACTAGTGAATAGGTTTTTTGAATTATGTACGCATTTAAAACCTTGTACAGAAATAGTAGACTTTAATAACTCATAGAGTTCAAGATTAAGTTTGCCGTATGAGGATAAACCCATTACTTTCCATTCTTCACCTTTTAACCAGTCAAACCCACATAGCTCAGTAATTTTCATATAATAAAAACCCAAACTCCCCGTCCCTTTACTTTCATAAAGACATGTTAGTTTTTGGTTTTTATATTGATAAAAGGCTATTGATCCCTTTTCCCCAAACGAATCGATCACTGCACAAGCAGCTTCAGTATAAGGGCTGCTATAACAAGCTGTTGCAGCATGGGTCAAATGATGATCAAAATCAGCATAAGAAATAATACAATTGGGATAATGTTCAGTAATGATACGCATTAGATTAAGCCCTGCACTAGTAATATTATTACGCTGGCTGGCTATCATATGATGTAACTGATAATTTTTAAGCGGAGATCGAAGTTTTTTTATACCAACTTTAGTTAAACCTGACGCATTTAAACAACCTAAAGCTGAAATGATATTTTCATATAGCGGACGCTTTTTTTTCCAGTTAATAGCAATAACAAATTCATCGGCATCTGGACAATATTTAGCTAATAATTCTTGAATATATAGCAATGGATCAGCAGGACAATTAAGTGCCCTTTTGTTTTGCATATAACGTTCGGTGGCTTCTGCAAAAATTACCTGCCCATTCTGATCAATAATTGCTAATGCAGGGTCATGGTAGGTAACGGAAAGACCAATATAATATTTTTTCACTTATTCTCCTTCTTTAGGAGCTGAGAATCTCTCCATGATATAAGCTGATAGTTTTGATAATTCCGTGTAGTAATTTGCTGCTCTTGCACCTGTACTTGTGCAGAAAAATGTGTGTATTGTCCACACAGTGAAAAATACTCCGCTAAAATAACTTTATAACTAGAACGATTTAATCTACTCCGCTTATAAGCAATTGCTAGTACTTTAGGCAAATAAATCCAAAAAACAAGAGCATTCTTTCTAGATAAAATTTTAATTAATTGTATAAAGTTATTACTAGCATCATCTCGATAATCACTTTGCAGATCAGGGTCTATTAAATTTAAGTGCCTTAGAACTCGACAAAAATAAGCGCGTGGATGATAAATACCTTGCAGAATACGTAAATAATTTTGTTCGGCCTGCTGAACAGACAAATGATAGGGAATAAAATTAATGACCCCATCAGAATTATTACCGCTAGTGTTTTGAATGGTACGGTCTTCTTTTTCTAATCTAGCCATTAAGCTAGTGAAAGGTAATGCATTTAACAGCCCAGCCATCACGATAGGTGCATTGGTAGCATTTACAAAATCAATAAATGGCTCAACTGAGTCTGTTGTATCGTGATCGAAACCATAAATCATTCCCATCATTACGCCAGCTCCAGTCTGTTCAGAAATGTAGTTTAATTTTTCAACTAAACTACGTTTACCACGTAAGTTTTGGGTCTTTTTAGTTTCCAATAATGAAGCTTTATTTGGCGTTTCCACTCCATAAAAGCCATTAATAAAATGGGACTTATGGAACCAATACCTTAATTCATGCATGATGGGTGTATCGTCTGCAAGACGCAGGGTTAATTCGGTATATTTAGGGTGGTGATAGCCAATCTGCTCACCTATTTGATATAGGTTTTTCAAAACAGCTAAGGTTTTCTTTGGATTAGCAATAAAATTATCATCAACCACAAAAACTTGCCCCGTCCACCCTAACTGTTTCATCTGCCGAAAGGATTGTTCAGTTTTTTCAAAAGGCGTGACTCGGTAGGCTTTACCAAAACGTAAGGGAATATCGCAAAACTCACAATTTTCTGGACAACCTCGACTAATCTGAACTGCCATATGCATATAATTTTGCATATTTATAGAGGCATAATCTGGTTGAAAAAACTGTTCTGGAAGTACAGCAAAACCTTTATAGTATTTCTTTGCCTTAGATACCCTTATGTCTTGCAATAATTGATCAATCACCCCTTCTGCTTCATTTTCAATTAAATGATCAGCAATGGTAACGAGTGAAGATTTTGGTGTAACGACTGTTCCACCAATAATAAGAAGTTTACCTGCACGTTTAACTTCTTTTGCAAGTTTTAATAAGCTTTGTTCTTGAGCTAGCATTCCACCAATAAATACATGATTGGCATCTCTGATTAATTCTTGAATTGGACGAGGGTCGATATTTTTATCGACTAAAGATAAGGATTGATAATAGGGTTTAAGGTGATTAAATAACCCCATCAATCCTAAAGGTGGCAACACCCTTTTAGGTAAACCAAACTCACTAGCTGCTGCATACATTTTTAAGCTAGTGAAATAACTCCAGAAAGTATCTTGAGTATCAAATTCTGGGTAAATCAATACAGCTTTTTGAGCAATATGTTTGATCATATATCCACCTTACCCTGAAGAAATCAGAATGATTTAATATGACAAATCCTTATCAGTTATTCCTTGCTCGCTGAGGAATAGTCCTCATATTTTTATAAAAAAAATTATATTTCAACAATCTTATTATGATCGAAATTATCAACCACTTTACGCCCCACATATCCTCTGGGGTTACTTAATATTCTTGCACCTGCAATTCTATAGTCACCGGGACTATGTATATGACCATGAAACCATGCTTCAATTTCATATTCATGGAATAAATATTTTAAATCTGTGCAATAGGCCATTTTCTTTAACCTATTTTTAGAATCATCCCAACTCCATTCAGTTGGAGCATGATGCGTAACAACAATAGTCTGCCCATCATAAGGTTTTGCCAACTCTGTTTCTAACCAATGCTTTGAAGAATGATGCAATGTACTGAAAATTCGCTGATTAAAGGCTTCGTCCTGATAAGTGATTTTTCTAAAATCATTTAAGGTTTTTCCTAAAGCATTTGCTTTATCATCACCATCTAAATAAAGGTCAGCCCATAAACTACAACCTAAAAAACGTATGTTTTTAAATATAAAGGTGTCATTCTCTAGAAAATGGATTGAAGTACCTTTACATTCTTCTCGTAACATTTGTAATGTCTGATTATATTCATGACCATAAAACTCATGGTTTCCTGCTACATAGACCACAGGTTTATTAATTTTCTTAAGCCATTTAATACCTTGCTTAAAAATACCAATATCACCAGCAGCTATAATAATATCAGCATCATTATCTGGTGAAATTTGAGGCCCAAATTCCAAATGGACATCAGAAAAATAATTTATTCGCACATTTAACTCTTAATGTATTTCAGGGATGGAGTATAATTATTTCTAAGTATATCACCTTATATCCTAATTAACTTAGGAGCTAGGGTCTCAGATTCACACTATTTATTAATTCAGAAAATAATATGTCTATTAGTCCTAGAAAACAATCAAACCAAGTTTTAGTTGGCGATATTAAAGTAGGTGGCGGCGCTCCTATTGTAGTCCAATCTATGACTAATACTGATACAGCTGATATTGCTGGTTCCGTTCAACAAATCATGGAATTATCCAGAGCGGGTTCTGAACTGGTTAGAGTTACTGTTAATACTGAAGAAGCCGCTGCAGCTGTTCCTGAAATCCACAACAAATTAATCCAAAAAGGCTTTTCAGTTCCTATTGTTGGTGATTTCCATTTTAATGGTCATAAACTATTAGAAAAATATCCAGAATGTGCTTCAACATTAGCTAAATATAGAATTAACCCTGGAAATGTAGGTCGAGGTAAAAACCGTGATCCACAATTCCAACAAATGATTGAATTTGCCGTTCAATATAATAAACCTGTTCGTATTGGTGTTAACGGTGGAAGTTTAGATCAATCTGTTTTAATGCGCTTATTAGATGAGAACAGACAATTAGCTAATCCACAAGAACTACCTGCAATCACTCGGGAAGCTATTGTTGTTTCAGCATTAGAAAGTGCGGCTAAAGCGCAAGAGTATGGCTTAGGCAAAGATAAAATAATTCTTTCATGCAAAATCAGTAATGTTCAAGAATTAATTAGCATTTACCAAGACCTGGCTGAGCGTTGCGACTACGCACTGCATTTAGGATTAACTGAAGCGGGAATGGGTTCTAAAGGTATTGTTTCATCATCTGCGGCCTTATCTGTACTTATGCAACAAGGTATTGGCGATACAATTCGTATTTCATTAACTCCTGAGCCAGGTGGTGATAGAACTAATGAAGTGATTGTTGCTCAAGAATTATTACAGACTATGGGGTTTCGTTCTTTTACGCCTATGGTTATTGCTTGCCCAGGTTGCGGCAGAACAACCAGTGATTATTTCCAAAAACTAGCACAAGATATTCAATCATATTTACGTCACCAAATGCCAGTTTGGAAAGATAAATACAAAGGTGTTGAAGAAATGGAAGTTGCCGTTATGGGATGTGTTGTAAATGGCCCTGGCGAAAGTAAAAATGCAAATATTGGTATTAGCCTACCAGGTACTGGTGAGACGCCTGTAGCACCTGTTTATGAAGATGGGGAAAAAACTGTTACTCTTAAAGGCGATAAAATTGCTGAAGAATTTCAAGAGTTAGTAGAACGTTATATCGAATCTCATTACGGTACTCATTAATAACAAAGATACAATGAGTAATAGCTTATATCCCTCACTCTAACAAAGAGCTTGAAAGCAAAGGTTAATATTTAATAAAACATGGCTATATACAAAACCACTGTTTTATAAAAAACAAGAAAATCCGGGTTATTCTTATCGCTCGGGACTGTAGAGACAAGGCATGCCTTGTCTCTACTTTAGCTGATCGTAGATCGAAATTAAACTTGATTAACTGTCAAAATCTATATAACCATCAATAACCCTTAACCCTGTAATTTGTTAAGAGTCATTCAATAGCTCCCCATTTTTCAAGGGGAAGTAATAGCCTTTTATATTAACCTTCTACTGTTGTCCACTTTGCAGCTAATTTTCCAGATGCTATACCAAAACCCACACCAAGAACTAAAGAGAAAGAAATAACTAACAAAGGGTTGCTCCAATCTGCTGCTAATAAAACATCTGCATTTAAAATATCAGGTGTTTGTAGCATATAAGCAAAAGTTGCAGAGTAACCTAATACTGTTGCTGGAATACAAGATAAAACTTTAAGGTTAGCAGCTAAACATGAAACGATAACAGAAATTGTAACAACAATAGCAGCCATAAAAGGAAAGCCTAGTGCAGCATCAGCAGGAATGTTTGTTAATTGAACAGCTGCATACCACGCCATAGCAACACCAAACACGCTACAAATTGCAACATTTTTTGCTGCTTCATCATCACCACCTAAAGCAAAATAAGCGGCCCATGAAATAGTTAAAGCCCAGATGAAAAATACACCAGCAAGCGGCCCTACAGCCAAAAATGTTGCTAATCCAGCTAAAACACCAATACTCACAGAAAGTGCAGTAAGACTATTCATAAAAAAACTCCATATTTTTACCTCATTATAATTAATTGAATTTTGTAGAGAGGTAATACCACAAAACTCAAAGTTTACGCTTAAAATTTAATGCTCAGCCCTATGAACAGGGCTACTGTAGGTATTTAAGCATTCCAGTTAGGTATATGCAAATTTCATTACCGACTAAAAGGTTATCTATTCATTTAACATAGATTGCTTAATAAAAGCAGAAGTAACAGTGTCCATACTAGAGATATGATTAACATACCACTCAGGCCAAGTGCCAGAAACATAGGCTTTTAATTCACTAAAATCTTGGGTACTTGACCATGTTTGTATAATTAACTCTAAGCCTTTTAATGCTTCAACATGCTCACCTTGATGACAATGAATAGCTGGGAATCCATATTTCTCCATCATCATGTTTTCTCTATCAAAATGAGCCTTAGTATGCTCTAGCCACTGCTCACATAAAGCTGAAACTTCACTATTATTTCCTACAACAATAGCTTCATGCACCTTGTTTACAATATCCAACTCATCTTTATGTACAGCATTCATCGCATCCATAGCAACTTGAGGTATATTTTCGTACTCTAATACATTATTATTCATTCCGTTCGCTCACTATAAATTGATGCTTTTTAGCATTGTTATCACAATCAGTTACATTCCATCATCTTTTGAAATTCAGATTCAGAAATAATATCTGTATTATCTTCTACTCGATCCAGATAAACCAGACCCTTTAAATGATCAAATTCATGTTGAAAAATACGGGCAACAAAATCCTCTGCTATTAATTGCTGCTTCCTGCCCTGTTCGTCTAAATAACTAATATCAATTTTAGTATGTCGAGGGACTAATGCTCTAATTCCAGGAACACTTAAACACCCTTCCCAATCTTTTTTTGTATCATTAGAAATAATTTGAAAACTAGGATTTATCATAACCACAGGATCCATTTCTGGCGCTAGAGGATAACGCTTAGATGGTCGAGAGGCAATAATAACAATACAGATAGACTCAAAAATTTGTGGGGCGGCTAAACCCACACCATTTGAATTAAATAATTCAGAGCGCATAGACTTTATTATGTTAGAAACTTTCAAGGAATCAACAACTTCCACAGCTTCAGCCTGTAGTCTCAATACTGGGTCACCTAATTGTGCAAACCCAACTACCTTTTGGTTTTTTTTCATCTATACTCAATGCTAATAACAAAATTGCTCAATAATAAAGATATTACATTATGGAAAATAATCAGTCTCATATTTTAATCGTTGATGATGAAGAGTTAAACCTAGAAATTATTACTGAATATCTATCAGAGAACTATCAAACTAGTACGGCAGAAGACGGTGCAATAGCCTGGGCAATGCTCGAAAAAGACCCAGAAATATACGATGTTATTCTTCTTGATAGAATGATGCCTAATATGAGTGGGATGGAAGTTTTAGAAAAGCTAAAACAACATCCTATTTTACAACATTGTCCTGTTATATTTCAAACTGCAAAGGCCAGTGTAGCTGATATTTCTGAGGGATTAAATGCAGGTGCTTTTTATTATTTAACAAAACCATTTAATGAAGAGGTTTTATTATCTGTTGTTAAAACAGCGGTTAATGATCGTCTGCGTTATAAAGAAATCCAGCAATCTCTTGAGCAAACAAAGCTCACTATGGGAATGCTTAATTTAGCAGTGTTTGAATATAAAAATTTAGACGAAGCACGTTCAATTGCTTCCTTAGTGTCTAATGCTTGCCCAGAACCTGAGAAAATAGTGATGGGACTAACTGAATTAATGATCAATGCTATTGAACATGGTAATTTAGGAATTACCTATGATGAAAAATCTGAACTCAATGAAACAGGCAGTTGGGTTGAAGAAATTTCCACACGCTTATTGCTCGAACAAAATAAAGATAAAGTAGCCATTCTAAATTTTCAGCGCCTAGAAAATATAATTAAAATCATTATTACTGATCAAGGTGAAGGCTTCGACTGGGAATCCTATATGGATTTTGACCCTAACCGTGTAATGGACTCTCATGGTAGAGGTATTGCCATTGCAAATAAATTAAGTTTTTCCTTAGTTGAATACCGAGGAACAGGAAATGAAGTGCACGCTCAACTTAATTTAGATTAATTATTTGTTCTAAAATGCAAACAATAGATAAAAATAAATCAGCAGAAATTACCCAAGTAATTAATGAACTCAATACATTAAAAAAACAAAATACCGAACTTTCTGAAGCCGGATATGAACTAATAACTGCACAAGCAAAACTACAATCATTACTTCATAATGCTTCAGATGGCATTATTACATTCTCTCCTGATGGTACTGTAGAATCTTTCAATATAGCCGCACAACACATATTTGGTTATAGTGAAGGTGAAGTTATCACCCGCAAAATCCCTGATTTAATACCCTGCCCTGACTGGGTTCATGGCAATGTTGGGGCTTACATTAACTACTTTATATCTTCTCGTGCTTCAACCGATATCCCATTAGCTGGAAAACATAGAATGGGCTTTGATATATTATTATATGTATCAACAGGCCAAGCTAGTGGCGAGAATACAGAGCTTTTTGAAGATAATATTGAGGATGACCCATTCGCAGATGAGTTATCTGACACTTCTGATAATACTGAAAATGAAGTTATAGTTTGTTTTTTTCGAGATGTAACACTGGATAAAAAACTTGAAAAAGAACTTGAAGATCATAAACACGCACTCGACCTTGCTGCTGGTGTAATTGTACGAGATAAAGATTTTCGTGTAATTGATATCAACAATCATTTTTGTCGCATGCTAGGAAGAAAGCGTATTGAATTTGTTGGTGAGCAATATATTCAGGCAGATATTAGTGAAAAATCAGATAGTAAAATAATATTACAACAACAAAAGGAATTTTTATCTCAAGGTGTACCTTGGGTTGGAGAATCTTGCTACTTAAATAATCAGGGTCAAAAAGCATGGTTTACTGAAAGCATAACCCCTTTTCTTGATGAACATGAAACCCCTTATCAATATTTAAGTATTCTAATTAACATTTCAGAAAAAAAACAATATGAAAGCCAATTAGAACAACATCGAGACCATTTACAAGATTTGGTTGATGATCAAATAACAGATTTAAAACAAGCTCGAAATGCAGCAGAGATTGCAAATATTGCTAAAAGTGAATTTTTGGCCAATATGTCTCATGAGCTTAGAACACCTATGCATGCGATTATCAGCTTTACTAATTTATGCCTAAAGCAATTTAACACAGAACCTTTAAATGATCAGAGCACAACTAAATTACATAAGTTTCTAACTAATATTGAAACCAGTAGCCAGCGATTATTATCTTTATTAAATGCCTTACTTGATTTATCAAAACTTGAATCAGGAAAGGCCGAGTTAAACATTGAAAAGAATGATCTATTTTTGCTAAGTCAACAAATATACATTGAGTATTCGGCCAAAATCAAAGAAAAAAACATTACCTTTGAGCTTAACCAACCCAATACCTCTGCAATTATTTTTTGCGACAAAGATAAAATACTTCAGGTTTTAAGTAATTTACTTGCTAATGCCATTAATTATTCACCAGAAAATAAAAATATTTCAATTGCTATTGAAAATTTAGATATAGTTTTAGGAAAAAGAACTACCGATACAGAAATTACTAGTGGTATTTTGGTATCAATTTCAGACCAAGGGATAGGTATTCCAGATAGTGAACTCTTAAGTATTTTTAATAAATTTATCCAAAGTAGTAAAACCAAAGATGGTTCTGGTGGGACAGGTTTAGGTTTAGCGATTTGCCAAGAAATCATGCTAGCCCATCATGGAAAAATATGGGCTGAACATAACCCAGCAGGAGGGGCAATTTTTAAATTTTTTATACCGACTTCATTATCTACAGAATAGGATTATAGAAAACCTATAAACTTTTATATGTCTATATACGATCCACAGCTTGCCTAGAAATGTAGAGCGGACTTCAGTCCGCCATAGAGGCTATTTATGACAGTGATTGTGGACTAAAGTCCACTCTACCGATTACAAGCTATAGTAAGTCGGTTATGATCTATTCTTTGGTGGGTGGTTAAATTTGTAGTTTTAACAAAAGACTATCATTAATAACAGTCTTTTGGGGCGCAGGTTTTAACCTGCATTCTTTAGCTCAAGAGCAGGCTAAAGCCTGCGCCCCAAAATATATAAATACCTTATACCTATTATTTCTGCATTCCCTTAAGCAGTATGGATTGAGCTGTAATTACCTCTTCACCTTCTTCAGGTTGTAGCTGTAAATAACTTCCATCACTTTGCAGTATCCAAGACTGGGTATTGTCTTTTAAATAACAGTCTAAATCAGCAAGAATCCTATCATGTAGTTTTTTACTCTCGATAGGAAAACAAGTTTCAACGCGACTGAACATGTTCCTGTTCATTAAATCAGCACTAGCACCATACACTTCCCAATTACCGCCATTTTCAAATACATACACGCGGGTATGTTCTAGAAATCGCCCAATAATTGAACGTACCGTTATATTTTCCGAAATACCTTTAATGCCAGGCCTTAAACAACAAACACCTCGAACAATTAATTCTATTTCAACACCCGCTTGAGATGCTTTGTATAAGGCTTGAATTAACAATTCTTCAACCACAGCATTAACCTTAATAATAATCTTTGCGGATTTACCACTTTCCTTATACTCAATTTCTCGCTCAATTTTTTTAATTAAACCATCGTGAAGTGTAAAAGGAGACTGTAAAAGTTTATTTAACTTAGTTACTTTACCTAAACTGGTTAATTGAACAAAAATACGTCTAACATCTTCACCTAATTCCTTATGACAAGAAAACAAACCGTAATCAGTATAAAGACGTGCCGTTTTAGGGTGATAGTTCCCAGTGCCTAAATGAACATAATTTCGTAGTGTTTTTCCTTCTTTTCTTAAAACCAAGCACATTTTTGCGTGTGTTTTATAACCCACTACACCATAAACCACATGAACTGCAGCTTCTTGAAGCTTAGCAGCTAAGCCTATATTTTCTTTCTCATCAAACCGTGCACGTAACTCAATAACAACGGTTACTTCCTTACCTGCTCTTGCAGCTTTAACTAATGCACTCACGACGGGGGAATCAACCCCTGTTCTATAGAGCGTTTGCTTTATAGCTAATACACAAGGATCGACAGCTGCTTGACGGATAAACTCAACAACAGGCAAAAATGATTCATAAGGATGATGTAATAAAATATCTTGTTTTTTTATCGCATCAAATACATTTTTCTTTCTACCTAACTGCGAAGGAGCATAAGGCTTAAAAGGAGCAAACTTAAGATCAGGGCGTTCAATTAAACTAAATATAGCTTGTAATCGACTTAAATTTACAGGTCCTTTAGTTTTAAAAATTCGATCACTATTTAATCTAAAGCGTTCCCTTAAAAAGTCTACCGTTTGTTCTGGACAATTTTCATCTACTTCCATGCGCACTTCATCACCATAGTTACGCATGACTAACTCACCTTCTACCGCATGAAGCAAATCATCAATCGCATCATCATCAACAAAAAAGTCACTATTACGCGTCACTCTAAATTGATGACAACCTTTTACATTCATTCCATTAAATAACTCATTTACAAAGGCATGAATAATTGAAGACAGAAATACAAAATCGTAGGGGCCGCTGTTGGTATCCTCTGCTGGTAATTGAATAATTCTAGGTAAAGCACGCGGTACTTGTAGAATTGCACGGCCACTATTTCGACCAAAAGCATCCTTACCTGTTAAAGAAATTATAAAGTTTAAACTTTTGTTTAGAATGCGTGGAAAAGGGTGAGCAGAATCTAAACCAACGGGTGTTAAAATTGGCAATAATTCCTCGTTAAAATATTTTGCCAACCACTTTCTTTGTAAATCACTCCATTTATCACGTCGTACAAATCGAATATCTTCTTCTTCAAGTTTGGGAATTAGTATTTCATTAAGCACATGGTACTGATCTTCCACCAACTCATGCGCCTTAGCACAGATTTTATCTAATTGTTCATTGGGAGTTAAGCCATCAGAACTACAAGCCTCTGGGTCGATATTTGCCATTTGTAAAACACTAGCAACACGCACTTCAAAAAACTCATCCAAATTAGAGCTGGAAATACATAAATAATTAAGACGCTCCAATAGCGGAACATATTCATTTTTTGCTTGTGCCAAAACACGAACGTTAAACTCTAATAAACTTAATTCCCGATTAATATAATATTCAGACTTTTCTAATTCGTTTGTTTCCATTGGTATATTATCTGACACTTGATTCTCGATTTCTATTTGGGTTGCCTGCATATAATTGATAAACAAATCCATTCATCATATAGGTCTATTATTACAATTTAATGTCAGTCTTTGTTTTAACGTTAGTATGGTTGAATATATTCATTTCACAAGCCTTTTTTTTCAATATTGATAAAGTAACTTTCAGCCACCAACCTCACAGAAAAATCCACAATAACAGCTTTGCCAAATTGCTCAGAAAAATGCTGTTCAAATTGCGATAAGATATCTGCATCAGGAAGCTTTGTGCCAACTAAATCACCGCTAATTTTTAAAGGATCTCCAAGCCGAACTTTAATATTACGTAGTTGCTGTTGTTGACCACCAATATGATAGTTCTGACCTAATAATTGTTTTTTAATGACAGCAATTTCTTGCATATTAATAAATGATAAATACAAGGGAACAGAAATAACTGAAACCATAAAAATAGAGAGTACTATACCTTTTCTTGCTCTTGAAAAAGGTGCAAAACCAATGACCATAAATGATAAACCAGCAGCCATAATAATGCCTGTTAAATTAGTCAAAAATAGCAACATTGCCCCGTAAAAAACATCAAAATTCCACCACCCGATTCCTATTCCAGAAACACATAAAGGCGGAACCAATGCTACTGCTATAGCTACGCCAGGTAAACTTTTTGCAATATTTTCTCTGGCATTAGCAAAAGCACCTGCCACCCCAGAAAGTACAGCAACTAGTAGATCTAAAGTAGATGGATGTAAGCGCCCTTCTATTTCATTGGTGACTTCTTGAAAAGGTAACAAAAATGCCATTAAAGCGGAAAGCGATATAGCAATAAACATGCCTGTAAATAAGGTTAAAAATGATCGCTGACTCAACTCATCATTTGAGCGTAACAATCCCATAGATAAAGAAATTATGGGTGCCATTAACGGTGCTAAAACCATTGCTCCAATCACTACAGAGGGGCTATTTAAAAACAAACCTAATGTAGCCAGTAAAGTACTTAAAACCATCAGTAAAATATAAGTACTGCTAATACAAGCACTTTCTTTTAGAGAAATAAATAAATCTTTAAAATCAGACTCTAATGCGTGTGAAAAGAATGGTAATGTCTCTCCTAAATATTTAATTCGACTGTCTTGTTGTGGTAACTGGTCACTAATAACATTTTCTTTATCATCAGTAAATTTCTGAGCTTCTCTAAACTGTTCCCCTGCATTTACCTGTACGCCAACACTAAGAGTTTTAATGATTAATTCACGGGTAGTTAAAGGTTTATTGTTAACCAAATAATGTGTATCAATTGGTGTTTTAATAAGTAAAGATTCTGTACGAATATAACCTAATTGCTGAGGTAAATTCTTTTTTGATGCCCCCAAAAATGTCGAAGAAGAAAGTTGTAGATAAGACAATATTGATTGAGGTGCAAATAATGCAATTGAAACTCGCCTATCTTTTAAAGATACCGATTCTTTAAACATCTGTACCAGCGCACCGCTTTTGTGAAAATCTAGTAATACCATTCCTGTAATAGCCGTTGAAACAGTTTTATCTTTTGCAGTGATTAAAGTAACAGGCTGTGGTGTTAAAGAAAATGCATGAATAAAACGCTTTATTTGAAATATAAATTTATGAAAACCATTATAAGTATGACTATCACCTATAAACTCAAGCATTGTTGTTTGATTCTCTAAATTAACGCCATCAGTCACAACTTCTTCATTACAAACAATTAAATCGATAAATATAGGATCTTGCTGTAATGCCACCTGTAAACAATCATCAAAGTCAGTAGGCAAAGCTAGGTTTTTATAAAATTGACTGGGCGAGTCGCCTTTTATAGGTAAAAAACCCAAAGACATTTTCTTATGTTCAGCAAAACGTAAAACCTGAGGATAGTCTTGCTGTTCAACCCAAACCAAAGCATGACTAAGATCATCATCTATATGAATTGATGCTAATTCAGACAGCTTTACAGTACGTAAGGTAATAGCATTATCTATTATTAAACTGTGAGAACTTATGGATTCAAGCTGCTCTTCTATTGTTGCAGAATAAATTAAATATACTTTATTAAATGTTGTCATTACTAAACCAGGTTAAAAAATCTAGTCAATAGTCTCAATCCAGCGACAACGCTTATTAACAATATCAGCTGTTGATTCTTTATTACCCACCCCTTTTGCTATTAATGCAACCACTCGATCATCAGTGTCATAACCAATATGTGCCTCCATAGGATTAGCAAGTTTTCCCACACCAAAAAAATCATAAACAAAAGCGACATTAATATTGATATTAGTCACATCAACACATAACCTAGAGTCTAAATACTTATCTACAAACCGAGGCGGAATCGCATAACTAAGTAAATCATTAGGGTCACTAAATGCAATAATCGGTGTTTTAGTAAATATACGTTCTGAATATTTCTCACCCTGACCATTACAATATTGAGCATTCTGCCCACTTACTTCAGGTAATTTTCGTCCTAATTGAAGCATAGGTAATTGATTAGACATCATATAAATAGGAATGGTTTTTTCCCTCAGTGCATTTTTAACACTAACATTTGCTTTACGATTTTCATTACCATGACTCAAAAAACCGGCAATACGCTGCATTCCATCAATAGTTATACGACTCCCTAAGCTATGAGAAACAAAGGCATATTGATCATTATTAATAGAGCTAACATCGGGGGTTTTACAAACAGCTTTAGTATCAGTAGGTAAATCTTCCCAATTTCCAGATGTCATCCAGCAAAATGATTCAGAGAAAGAAGTTAAAATACTCTCTCTGCTCTCTCCTAAATAAATAATAGGATCAGGCCCAGTATCATTTGAAAAACGCTTCATCAAATCATTAATTTCAGCTCTTCTAAATGAATATTCACCTGAATTATCGTAAGCTAAAACATCCTTTTCTTTAGCGGTAATATCTGACCAGGTTAGTTCATAAAATAAGAATTCTTTAGTTTTCTGTCTATTTAAATAACGTTTTATTCGCAAATTACCAAGTGGTTTTTCTGGACTATTTCTGGCACTAAGTTGTATATCCTTATGTGTTTTAGAGGTTACAGACAAATCTAATTCTTTGGCTAATTTCTCATAAAACTCAGTAGAATAACCGGGTTTATGATCGCCTACACCATGCACCATTAAAACTTTCACCTTCCCACTATTTAGTATTTCTTGAGAGTTTAAACCAGAAAACTTCTCACCCCATACTTCACAAATACGAGTATCTTCCGCATCCTGCTTCTCAAGAAAAGCTTCAGTTATGCCTTTACCAAGACTTGAGCAACCAGAAAGAAATAAGCTGGCTAAACTTATAATTATTAATAGTTTATTTTTCATTGTATTTTTCAATCTAATTTTCTAACACACTTACTCAGTAAGTTCATTTAATCATTGATAAAAGAGATTCAATAGTTATGTGCTATATTAAAGGAATAAAGCCTATTATTTATAATCAGGCAATTCACCATCATATCATTTTAAATACTAGGCAACTTATTTTGAAAACTAAATTAGCAGGAATTCTATTTTTAGCAGCTTGTTCTGGTTCTACCTATGCTCAAGACCTTGTGGAAACCTATCAATTAGCTGTTCAAAACGACCCCGTTTTACAACAGGCATACTTAAACCAATATTCAGTTGGTGAAACCAAAGCTCAAAGTATTGCCAATATGCTACCCACAATTTCTGTTACTGGAAAGTCTAGTAGAGACCGTATCAATAGTAAAAAACAAAACTTCCAAAGTGCAGGAACTCAAAATTATTGGAACAATACATTTAGTATCAATTTCTCTCAACCTGTTTTTCATTGGGAACATTGGATAGAACTTAACCAATCAAGTAATAGAATTGCCAAAGCTGAAGCCGATTATCAAGCAGAGAGACAAGTTTTAATTGTTAAAACGGTTGAAGCCTATTTTAATATCCTAGCCGCACAAGATAACTTAGGTTTTTCTAATGCTGAGCTAGAAGCAATCAATAAACAGCTAGAACAGGCTAAACAACGGTTTGATGTTGGTTTAATTGCTATTACTGATGTTTATGAGTCACAAGCTGCCTATGACCAAGCACTATCAAATAAAATTGATGCAGAAAATAGTGTAGATGACAGTAAAGAAGCCTTACTTGAAATAATTGGTGAAATTGAACTGGATTTATTAACACTTTCTAAAACGATAGGCCTAACACCCCCTACACCCAATGATATATCTGAATGGACAAAAGTTGCTGAAACGAATAATCTACAAATAATTTCAGCGCTTAATCAAGCAGAAATAAGTAGAAAAGATATTTCACTACAGCAATCAGGGCATATTCCAACACTGGATATTATTGCTAACTATGGTGTGTCTGATGTTGGTAGTACTTTCGGTTCTCGTGGAGATACTCAAAGCGTAGGGTTACAACTAAACATTCCTCTTTTTCAGGGCGGAATGGTGAGTTCTCGATCCAAACAAGCGCAATATAATCATAAAATTTCCAAGCAAGCTTTATTAGCGACTAAAAGATTAGTTAAACGTGAAATTAGAAATTCATTTCGGGATATAAACTCAAGCATTAACCGTGTTCATGCTCTTAAAGCAGCCGTTGCCTCAGCGGAAAGTTCTTTAGAAGCCACTCTAGCAGGATCAGAAGTTGGAACACGTACAATGGTCGATGTGCTATCAGAACAAAGAAACCTGTATCGTGCAAAAAGAGACTATTCAAGAACACGTTATGATTATTTAATTAGTGGAATTAAATTAAAACAAGCTGCTAGTAGCTTAACTGAGCAAGATCTAGAATTGATTAACCAATATTTACAAATCTAATCCAATATATAGTTAGCGCCCCCTCAAAACAAACAGTTAACTTTACAAGTAAAAGCAAAGCCCCAAAAATATAGTTGGGGCTTTACCCACATCTTTAGCGACTAAAGACTCCATTTCAGCCCCCCTACTTCCAAACATTTTTAACTCTCATTTTAGTTAAATACAAATAGTTCAAAAATATTTCAAATAAGTTTTCCTCTGTCACACTTCTGTAACATTCCTTTCGTATTATTTGTCCAACTTTTGCGACAAGTTGCAAAAATACAACATTTAAAACTTTAGGAAACTAAACAAATGACAAAACTTAGCGTAGCTATTAAATCTGCATTATTAGCGGGTGCTGCTTTAACAGCAACAACCGCTTCTGCTTCTGACAAAGACTTATTAGAAGCATTATTCCAAAACGGTGTTTTAAATAAAGCACAGTTTGAAAAATTGTCCAAAAAAGCTGACGAAAAACAAGAAGCAGCTGCAAGTGCTACATTAAGCCCAGAAATGGCTAAAGCAATGGATTGGGCTTCTAGAATTAAGATGTCTGGTGATATGCGTTTCAGACATGAAAATATTGATATTGATCATAGTGAAAAAGATGGCGTTAAGGAATCTCGTCAACGTATCCGTGCAAGAATTGGTATCAAGGCTAAAGTTAACGATGAAGTCGATGCAGGTTTTCGCCTTGTTACAACCGGTGGTCAAACATCAAGTAACCAAACAATCGAAGGTTCGTTCAGTGGTAAAGATATTTACTTCGATAGAGCATATATCAACTGGCACCCAGCTTTTGCAAAAGGTTTAACAGCAACTTTTGGTAAATTCAAACAACCTTGGTATAACGTCTCTTCAGCTGGTTTAGTCTGGGATAGTGATGTTAACCCAGAAGGTGTGGCATTAAAATATAAAACTAAAATTGGTGCTGTTAAATTAGCAGCTACAGGTGGTTATTTTATTCTTGAAGATGGTGATACGGTTAAAGGTGTACCAAAAGCAGCTGACAATTACAGTAATAATAATGGCTTTAGTGATGACCTTAACTTATGGCATGCTGGTGTTAGCGCTTCAATGAAACTAACTGATGCTGTTAAGGCTTCATTAGGCTCAAATGCATACATATATAATAATGAATCTGAAAAAGGCAACTTTGACGATGCTGTAGCACTTGAAATATATGAGGTTGCGGGTAAAGTTGATATAGATACTGGTATCTTACCTGTTTACGTCTATGGACAATATGCTACTAACGCTTCAGCTGATAGTGGTGAAGATACTGCATGGTTAGCTGGTTTTGGTACAAAATACGGCCCATTTAAAATGGATTACAATTACAGAGATACACAAAAGCACGCTGTTGCAGATACATTTAATGATTCTGATTTTGCTGCTGGTGGAGTTGAAGCTAGAGGCCATAAAATCAAAGGTAGCTACAAAATCAGCAAAAACTTTTCAGCTGGAGCAGCATATTTTGCAGCTGAAGGCCACGAAGGAAAAACAGTTGATACATTTCAACTTGACCTAAAAGCAAAATTCTAAGTTAATTAAATAGAATCAAGCTACAAAAAAAGCCCGATAGTTTCTATCGGGCTTTTTTACTTTAAGAGATAAACAAACCGCAATACTCCTGCTCTACCTTTCACCTTTAGCCTTGAACCTGCTCTTTTAAACCTCAACCCCCAACAAATCCACAACCTTCGCATTTCTAACCCCAACAACCTGAATCCCCTTACGAATTTTAGCGGTATAATGCTCATGCAAATGCCCATGAAACACCTGTTTTACCCCCATAGCTTCAGCTAATTGATCAATTGCAATAAAGCCATGTTTATGACTTTTTGGTGCTTCATGAGTTACTAAAATATCAGCTTTAAGCTTTTTTAATTGTGCCCATTCGTCATGCCAGATAGCAGACTGATATTTTAGTGATAATTCAGAAGATTGGTCATTAAATGAAGATACTTGTAAAAAATGCTTTTTACTCCTCCATTTTGGCGAATAAGGTGGGTACCAAACTCTACCTAAAAAGATACCACCTAGGCCAGCAATTCTTAGCCCTGCAATTTCTACAACATTTAAATGTAAATTTTGATCAGCTAATTGTGATGTAAAAAGATTGTGGTGATGCTCTGGTGGATCAAAGTCATGGTTTCCGGGTATCCACCAAATTTTGGTTTTTCCCATAATTTCTTGAATATAATCTTGTAGCGGTTTCTTTAAATCATAATCACCTAATAAAATAACAGCTTCAGGTAGATATTTTTTTACAGCAGAAATCACAGGATCAAAATCTCCATGTGGATCACCTACAAATAAAATATTCCTTTTTTCTGTCATTGTTTTAGATAATTTGTATATCTGTAAAGGCCTTAAGAGAAAGTAGCTTAAATTTACTGCTGTTTTGATGCAATCAGTTGAAGTTTGTTTACCCGTGAAAGTTTTTTTATTTCTATTTCTCGCTTACTTGCTGTACTTCTATTATGTCCGCCCTCTTGATAAACCAGTTCTTTGGGCTGCCGACCTCTAAAATACTTTGCACCTTGCAGCTGGCTATGTTGTTTGTATCGTCTTTCTAAATCAGTTGTAATACCGGTATAAAGACTATCATCAGAACAATGAATGATATAAACGAACCAAGTTTTCATAGTCTTTAATATTAATAACCAGATTATAGTAGGAGGGGCCTTTGGCCGCGACTGTTCTTGATCTTGTTCCGGTCGCGGCCAAAGGCCCCTCCTACCGATAAAGCTAACTCTATACAAACCTGAGATTTATATAGACCCCTGTAAATATTTAATCTTCATCTGTACTTTTATTACCTACTTTTAAATTAAAAACTACTGCACAAGCAACTGAAACAATGATATAAGCATAACGGGCTACCCACATAAGCATTGTATCTCTACTGTGCATAGCAGCATCTTTTATACTTGGGTTTATTGCAACCGTCCAAAGTAAACTGACAATAAAATAGACTAAAAAACCAGCCATTGCCCAGTGTACAGGGTTGCGACCATTGGCTGTATTATAAAACCATACTATAACTAAAATAGCTGCTACTGAACCAATAATCATTGTTGTATTACCCCTAAGGTTTTTATTTTTACCAGCCTATCTTATCTATACTGTATAAAAAATAAAACCCCATGTTTAAAATGGTAATGTTATTTAAGGTTTTAGTTGATTCTAGATCCTAAAAAATACATTTAAACAATTACTTGCTGCTAGCTATAAGATAAAATAATCGAATGATCTCAAACAATTGATAATCTAATTTTAAAACATAATAACATTGATAACTACCGTGGCTAAATCTTCAGACCAAAAAGCATCATTAAATAAAGGCTCGCTTTACCAATGGGCTCTTGCTAGTTTTTTAATCGTTACTTTACCATTAATTTTTGCTATTTTTTATACTGTGTATGAAGTTGGAGATTTTACTGAAAAGAGTCAATCAGCTTTATTTAAAACAGTTCATGAAACTGAAAGTACAAGAATAATTCTTGAACGCTTAAATTCCATGGAGCGGAATATTAGACAATTTCAACTATTTGGAACAATAGGTTTTTTTGACTTATTTCTAGAAAATAGAGACAAGTTTTTAAAACAAGTGGCAACATTTGATCAACAAAAAATCGATGATAACCTTATCCGGCGCTTAGATTCCCTAAGCAAGAATGAACATTCTCTCTATGTAAGTATCTTCAAAAAGCTGGAAGATAAAAAAGATATTAAACTTACTCAAGAAGACTTAAATGTATATGATGAATTAACCCAGCAAGTAAAAAAAATATTAACCGAAGGTGAAAAAAGAGTAGCAACTGAGTCCAAAAAATTGTCAATTAGTGCTGAAAAATTTAAAATTGAGCTTATTAGTTTCGCGATTATTAGTATTGCTTTAGCTTTATTATTATCTTTAATTTTTGTGCTCTTATTATTGAGGCCTATTAAAGATATTACCATTGCAATTCGAACTATTGGTGATAAAGGTTTTTCACATGCCATTTCTATTAGGGGGCCAAGAGACTTACAACAGCTAGGTGAGCAATTAGAATGGTTACGAATAAAACTAGGAAGCTTAGAGAAAGAAAAACAACAATTTATCAGGAATGTTTCTCACGAACTAAAAACACCTTTGGCTACGTTAAAAGAAGGCACCGATTTATTATCTGACAATATTGTTGGTGAATTAAACACAGAGCAACAAGAAATCATTCAGTTGATGAAAATAAGCAATATCACTATTAATGATTTAGTCGAAAACTTGTTAGAATATCAACGATCTATTTCAAGCAAAATAACTTTTAATTGCTCTACTTTTAAACTAGAAGCTCTAGTTAATCGCATTACAGATGAATATGAATTATTACTTAGAAGCAAAAATATATCATTAGAAAGTAAGCTTAACCCCACTCAAATTAATGCTGATTATGAAAAACTTAAAATAGTTATAAGTAATGTCTTTTCAAATGCACTTAAGTTTGCACCACCTAATAGTTCAATCAGATTAACATTGAGTGAACATGATAAAATCATCACCTTAACGATTGAAGACCAAGGCCCCGGTATCAGTAAAGAAGTTGAACAACTTATATTTAAAGACTTTTATCGTGGCAACTCATCTTCTTCAGATTGGAAAATTAAAGATTCTGGCCTAGGGCTAGCTTTAGTAAGGCATTATCTTGACATCCACCATGGATCAGTTAAATTACTATCTAAATGCAAAAAATATAGTGGCGCTCGGTTTTCTATTTATTTACCTCAAAAACAAAATATAGCTTAATGGCAATCTTATTAAAGATATTTATTACCTTTATTGTTTTAACATCATCAGGATGTCAACTACTGACTGACTGGGAAGCCAGTTTTAATAACCCGGGTGAAGTTGAAGTTCCAGTAGCAACACAATTTGAACAGTCTAATCAGTTATTACAACTAAGTAATCTATATGGCGGTAAAACCCAGCAAGAGCAAAAACTAATCTGCGAACAATTAAAATCAAAATATGAAACAAAAAAAAGCTGGCTTACGGCTTGGTTAATTGCTTATTCGGTTATAATAGTTTTAACTGTGTCAATCTTAAGGAAACGCTTGCATTATTAAGAAAGATTCAAGAGCAACAAGTTGTTTCTTCTCCCTTATATCAATTAAATAATAACCAAATTCAAATTCTAAAAAAATTATCTTCTCTTCAATCAAAAAATTGGAATTTCAGGCGTAAAAATAATGTCTTAAAAAAAGAAATTACTGAGGCTGAAATACAACTTAAAGAAGTTATCTCCAAAATACAAGCACTAAAAGTTATAGAAACTACTATCAATCAGAAAACCCAATAATGTCAGATAAACAAGAAAGCAATTTACAGCAACATAAAATTTTATTGGTAGATGATGACCCTAGCCTACTCAAGCTGAATTCTGTTCGTTTAAGGTCTGAAGGTTATGAAATTAGTTGTGCAGAAAGTGCTGAACAAGCTATTGCTCTAATACCTAGCTACCTCCCTCATTTAGTTATTACCGATTTAAGAATGGGAGAAATGGACGGTTTAGCTTTGTTTAGTCATGTAAAAGAATTTTACCCCACTATCCCCGTTATTATTCTAACTGCACATGGGACTATTAGAGATGCCGTCGCTGCGACTAATGATGGTCTTTTTGGGTTTCTTACTAAACCTGTTGATAGTAAAGAGCTTATTGATTTATCAACTAAAGCGTTAACGTTGCATGCCAGCCATTCACCAGGTAAAGCCATTAAAAAAGAAAGTGCCTGGCGATCAAAAATCATTACTCGCAGCATTGTAATTGAAAATTTACTTCGTGAAGTTGAAAGTGTTGCTAATAGCAATATTAGTGTTTATATCCAAGGAGATAGCGGTACAGGGAAAGAACTTATTGCTCAAGCCATACATAAAATAAGCTCTCGTCGTAACAATGAATTTATAACCGTTAATTGCAGTGCTATTCCTGAAGATTTATTAGAATCTGAATTATTTGGTCACCGAAAAGGTTCATTTTCTGGAGCGACTTCTAATCGAAAAGGTTTATTTGAAGCTGCTGACGGAGGCAGTCTATTTCTTGATGAAATAGGTGATATGTCACCTTCTTTTCAAGTTAAATTATTACGTGTTCTTCAAGAAGGAGAAATTAGGCCTGTTGGCTCTAATGAGACCATAAAAGTCGATGTGAGAGTTATATCTGCTAGTCATAGAGATTTAAAAAAGATGACTGCAGAAGAAACTTTTAGACTAGATCTCTATTATCGTTTATGTGTAGTTACCTTATCTTTACCAAATTTAGTTGATAGGCGTGAAGATATTCCCTTACTTGCGAGCCACTTTATTGGAATCAATCGTTCAGAGCATAATTCAGTTGCTAAAGGTTTATCTAATGAAGCCATGGAACTATTAATTGCTTACACCTGGCCAGGAAATGTTAGACAGCTAAAGAATGTAATTGAACATATCTGTACTTTTGCAACAACACCATTAATCCCAGCTGGACTTGTTGAAAAAGCATTACAAGAAAAACAAAATTCGTTATTAAGTTTTAATGATGCAAAGAAGAATTTTGAACTTGATTATTTAATAAAATTACTACAATTAACTAATGGCAGTGTTACCAAGGCAGCCAAGTTAGCAAAACGTAATAGAACTGAGTTTTATAGATTACTTGATCGCCATGAGCTTAAAGCATCTCAGTTTAAAATAAAGAAAAAATAATTTAATTATCATGGTTATTAACAAACCATAGCTTGTTTATTGGAAGTGAGACTTTAGCCTCGTCTGGCCTATGAGAGGCTGAGGCCTCACTTCCAAAGCGAAAATATTTATTTAATCAGTAGTATGTTCATAGCCATGTTAATTATTGATAATCGTCACCCTCTTTTCTACGAAGGGAGTTAATTGTTTTTATTCACTAGAGCTTGTTAATGCTTTCATAAACTCAACCAAGTCTATTTTTTCTTGTTCTGTAAATTTGAGTGGAAAAATGGCGGCATCAATATATCTATTTTTATCCCCTCCTTTATCATAGTATTCCACAACCTCTTCTAAGGTTTTAATACTGCCATCATGCATATAAGGTGCGGTTAAACTGATATTCCGTAATGTAGGTGTCTTAAATTTACCTATATCATCAATAACGTAAGTGACATTAAATCTACCCAATTCGACTTGTTTTGCTGAAATTAGGTTTAATTTTTCACCAGCTTTTATCGAACTTATTATATCCTTTACCTGATCTTTAATTTTGTCAAACCCAACACCAATATTGTAAAAATCATTATCCATAAATAAGGCATTGTTAAATGATATTTCATGGCAATTAGCACAGTTTCCTTTACGTCTAAATATTCTTAATCCCCTTGCGGCACTTTCAGATAGCTGAGTACGATCCCTTCCAAAATAATATTGATCAAACCTGGAATTACCGGAAATAAGAGTCCGCTCAAAACTTGCAATTGCTTTAACAACATAATCTATAGATATATCATCTTCTGGAATATCAAATACTTGCTCAAACATAACAGGGTATTGGTCATCTTCTAGAATGATATCAATGATTTTTGTATAGTCTTTTAAACCATGTTCAACAGGATTTATAAAAGGCCCCATAGCTTGTTCTTCTAAGCTTTTAGCTCGGCCATCTACAAATAAAGTATCGTAAAAAGCTGAATTAATCACAGTAGGTGCATTAACAGAACCTGTTAGCTTATCAACCCCTATTGGTGCTTTTAAGCCATCAGTAAAAGCTTTATCACTATGATGACAACTTGCACAACTAATTGTCCCATCACCACTAAAACGAGCATCGTTAAATAATAATCGACCCAGCTCAACTTTTTCTGGTGATTGAGGGTTGTTTTTTGGAATGGATAGCTCTGGCAAGCCTAAGGTTGGGTTTGCATAGGAAAGGTTAGAAAATACCATTCCAACAATTAACATTAGAATCATTTGCATACCGACTCCTAAAATAGAACCAGCAGAGAGAAACTCTGCTGGTATAACTTTAATCTAACTTTCTACTTAATCTTGTTCTGGCATATCTTGAACTTTCAAGATGTACGGTTCGCCCAAAGGCATTTTGTCATGTGGCTTTTTAAAGTAGTAAACTTTACCGTATGTTTCATTAACTGCTGGTAAAATTTTAGCGGCTTCATCAGCTGTTAAATCTGGGAATGTTGCGTGAGCACGTGGAATCTCATCTAAATGATAATGCCAGAATTGTTTTTCTTCTTCTGGTAATTTATTAAACTGTTCAGTCGTAATAATGTACTCAAACCCCATAGGCTTATCTTGATCTTTCATGCCTGTATGGAACATTAAGCATATTAAAGTATTATCTTCATAAGCTTTACAGTGATGATGAACAATAGTTTGTAAATCTGGATCATGTACATGATTAGTTTCTGGTTTTAAGTGTCTTATAGCTTGAATATGTAAATCATTAAAACCTAAATGATTGTCATATTCTTTTTGACGTGGATTTAGTGTTTCGTTATACAGTGCTGGTTTAGCATTAACAGAAACAGCTTTGTCGCCTTCTGTTGTTGCACAACCAACTGTTAATGTCATTAAAGCAATAGCTAATAAAATTTTTGATTTCATTTTCATCCCCTCTTGGATTAATTTTAATCGATTTATATAAACTGCAAAAACCTAATTAAGCAATTCATGGTATTAGTATATTCTAATATTAATACCAAGTAAAGAACTAGGTTATTGTTTTTTGCTTAATCTATTAAACAAGAATCAAGAGGAGATCCTAAATTGCTTATGTCGTAACATAGTCAGAATTACAACAACTAAGCCTTAAAGAAAATTATCATGCTTTTTAATAATAGCATTATAAGTACCATCTCTTTTCATCGACTGTATTGCTTTATTAAACTTACCGATAATTTCAGCATGATGTTTGTTAGATTTGCTAACGGCAATATGTACCCCTTTTTTTGTAAGTGCCTGAGGCAAGAATTCTAAATTCTTCATACTACTTTTCATATATTTATTAATTTCATATCGGATTTTACGAATATCACCAAGAGTCATATCTATTTTTTCTTGAGTCAAGAATAGTAAATTTTGGATTAAATGGTTTTGGGATAATTTAATAAACGTCCTAGATGAGGTAAATTCATCTTGATAAGCATAATGTTTAAGTGTTCCGATAATTAAACTATCAAGATCACTGATATTTGAATATTTAATATCAATATCCTTTTTTCTCTTTACGAACTTTATTTCATGAAATAAATAGGCATCACTAAAAACAAAATTCTTTTCTCGTTCTTTTGTTTTCCATATTGAACCAATAACATCATAAATACCAATAAGACCTCCTTCATATGCCCGAGGCCATGTTTCAAACACAACATTTGCTTGATATCCTGCCCGTGCAAAAGCTGTGTTAATAATATCGATAGATAAACCCTTATTAGGTAGTTCATTCCCAACATAAGGCGCTTCTTCTTTTACAACAACAGTTAATGCTGAAACAAGTGGCGAAAAACAAAGAAGACATGTAATAAAAATTAAAGTGATTTTTGAAGATTTCATATTTTTGTGGGTAGTTACATTAACTGGCTTAATCTGAAATTAAGGCATAAAACACTTTTCGAACGGTTACATAATATCATTTGAAAATGGTGAGTTTAAAAGTAAAATTATCATTATATTTATGACGATAACTGTCTTGAAAACTCACCCCTGATTGGGGCGCAGGCTTTAGCCTGCTCTTGATCTAAAGAATGCAGGTTAAAACCTGCGCCCCAAAAAGACTGTTATGAATCAGAAAATGTTATTTATATGTTATCAAGTCCATGGCATTGATAAATTTTAGTTGCCATGAAGCCTCACCAGTAACCAGTTTATATTTCACCTGACGTGTGCCACCACTTGGGTTGTTATTTGTATCCCCTTCTTTATAAATAGGAAATTGTCTAACGAGGTTTGTTTCTATCACTGAGAATACATCATGCCCCATATATCCTTGAGAACTCTTCTTATCATCTGTTAGTGGTGATAAATAAATAGAACTCAAAGATTTTTTATTATTTGCACTATAAGCAACCACATCACCATAAGACCCGCTTCCAACAGAATTTATATAAACATATATTTCTGGTGAACCATCATTATTAATATCAGCTATGTCCGCACCAGTGACAGTTCCATCAATTTCTTTTTTGATGACTGAATTATCAATTTTCAGGCCAGAAGGTTTAATAACTAAAGTATTAAGCGAACCATTGTTGGAGCAACTTACATGAAAACTTATGCCAAGGAGATCCATTTTTTTATCAAATGCTAGACTGTTTGATACATTTGAATTTTTATTAACCTTCTGTGATAAACCAACCGTATCCCAGTAGACGTAAATACTTTCATTTTTAAAGCGAAAAATCACCCCAATTTTACCAAGACCACTTTGACGATAAACCATATTGCCGTCTTGATCTTTAAAATTTCCAACAATATTACCCTGAGGCGTTAATTCATGGTGAATATTATCTGAGCGATTAATTGTTATAAAACCTTGACGCTGACTAAAATCGCAAGGAATTGATACATCAGTATGATCTTCACCCTTTGGGTAAACATCACAGCGAGCCTGAACAGAATCAGCCATGACAACTGGAATATTCAAAAATGAAGAAAGTATCAATAAAATGAAGAATTTACTATACGGTAATGGAAAGCATGATGACATTAAGTTAAATTCCTTAAAATGAAAAATTTCTTTATTTTTTTCGAGTAACAAATGAAAAGAAAACATAAATTATCGATGCATTTATCACAACACCAAATGCCATAACAACAGAATTCAGTAAATTTGAATCAGTTCCAGCACTATTAATAAGCTGAGTAAAAAATATTGACCAAGGTATTGCTACAAGAACAACAAATATAGCTGAAAAAGTTTCAGTTTCCATTGTTACATACATCAGAATAAAGGCTAGGATTGAAATAGCAATATAAATTGATGTTGATATAAATGGTAATTTTGATTTACTTTGGAACATAATATTTATCTAAATTGATTAAAAAGGGCATTTTTATAAAATAACATCAACAAAACATTCGTCACAATACCTTTTGCTATCAGACTGTACAAGGCAATTAATTGGCTACGAGAAAGGCCAAAAACGGTTACTACTTGCTTATTTAAAGTTTTCTAGACCACGAGTATCAATACCTTTCAATAAGTTTTTATTAAAGTGTTTTGACTCAGATGCTTTATTATGACGACGTTGTTCAGAATATTTTTGATATTCTAAGCCCATTCGTTGATTGCGCATCATTGCTTCTTGTTCAGTCTCACATTGTCTAAACCCATCACTCCAACCTGAAGAATAAAGGTAGTCCACACCAAAGCGACGCACATCTTTTCTAAATGAATCAAATAAGCTACCACCGGCTTTTTTCCCACTGTGGCAACCATCATCAAATCCATCAACATAGGCAATTGGTTGACCTTGTTGACGTAAAAGGTCTGCTTGAGAGGCACAACCTGATAGCATAAGCAACCCACTTGAAATTGCAATAATCAAAAAAATATTGGTTTGTTTTTTCATAAATAACCTTCTGGATATAAAATTTAAATTTATTAAATATATGGAAATAATTGTTAATTTAAGTACTCAAATTATCATGCGATATTGGCTTCTCATGTTATTTTTCAAGTACTTTATTACTATGGAAAACTAACAACAAGGCTCTATACACACCAAATATTATACTATGGACCATTCCTTTACCCCCTATAAAAAATCACTAAAAGGTAGTTGATCTATGATTCTTTAACCTATGGTTTGTATATAGCCTATAGATACCTTATTACAGAAAACATAGAGTAATAAGGCCTTATCTTGTTATTTTCTTCGAATATGCATTTCCCTTTGGGGAAATGGAATTGTAATGTTAGCTGCATCAAATCTTTCTTTAACCTGACGAGTGATATCCCAATGCACATCCCAGTAATTTTCAGTTTTAACCCAGGGCCTAACCACAAATTCAACAGATGACTCTCCAAGCCTATGTACTTTTACTAATGGGTCGGGGTGCTTTAACACTTGCTCATGCTCATCAAGCATTTGATATAAGATCTTTTCTGCCAAGGCAATGTCATCCGCATAACTAATACCAAACTCTAAATCAATACGGCGTACATATTCTGCTGTGGCATTATTGATGGTGTCACCCCAAATTTTATTATTAGGTAACATTAAGCGCCTATTATTTGGTGTGAGAATAGTGGTTGAAACAAGGTTCATATGTTTTACTTGACCATAAATCCCACTAACTTCAACAAAATCACCAATATCAAAAGGATGATAAATCAGAATCATTATTCCTGACACAAAGTTTGATAAAGTATCTTGCATGGCAAAACCAATTATAAATCCAGCAATACCAAGACCTGTAAGTAAAGGCGTAACCTCCAAACCCATCTGTGAAAAAGCAACGATTATGCCGATCAATAAGACTAGTTTTTTTGATGCTGATATAAAAAAGACTTTTAATAAGGATGATAAAGATACTTTAGAAGTTTTTGTCACCTTGTCGACTATATTGCCAACCACATTGGAAAAAAACAGAGAGACTAATAAAATAACAATCAAAATGAGTATTTTAAAGACCAGCCAAGACCCGTATTCATGTAACCAATTGACTGCAAATTTCACCCAATAGTTAAAAATACTTTTACTCACTTTTAGGTCAAAAAAATCTTGAGATATATTTCCAGTTTCTTCAATTAGCAGGGCAATATACTTTGTTGACTCAATATTTTGTTGCTTCATTATGTTGATGATTTTAGATAGCCCCCCAATAACTTGCTTTTTTTTAATCTCAACAACCAAGAGTTCCATCTTAAGCTCATCTTTAATGTGACTCTCTGTCCCTTCTAAGGTCATAATACGTTGTTTAAGCATCTTTTCTTCTTCAGAAACAAGTTGTATTCTTGCTACTGTATTTTTTGCTAATTTATTTAACAATTTATGAAGGTAGTTAGTGTCTAAATCAGCATCAATACCAACTTGCCCCATACGTTTAATATTATTAACTAAAGATTGAATAAAATTTTCTAGGTTTACTTGTTGCTTCCCCATTGCAACTTGAAAGATGTACATATCTTTTTTGTCACTGGAACTCACATCTTTTTTAAGTTTTTTGATAGCCTCAGTAACTTCTTTAATATCTTGTCGGATATAGCTAGATTCCGAAGTTAATAATTTGATGATGAGAGGCTCAGTACTCTCAATATTCAGCCCTTTTACTTTTTGTTGTTGAAAGTTTGATACTAACTGGTCTAATAATTCTGACAATTTTATTAATTCTTGTCGTAATAAAACCCATGCAATTAATCTATCTTCACCTAACGTAGTTCGGTGAACAATTCTATACTCTTGAATTGTTAATTTGATATTTTGAATATCCTGCAAAATATCATGGTATTTTATAACGGTGGGATTATCCTGCTCCTTCTGCTGAGCCAAAAAACTAGTCAGCAACTTTTCAATATTAGCTCTATCCACATCAGAACTAAACCCAATGAGATCCATACGTTTAACATTATTTTCGAGCGCTAAAAATAAGTCTTCAAAATCTTCACGATTCTTCTCAAGTAACAAAAGGTATTTAAATAATTTATCAGCATCGAAAACAATACTATCAGATTTTAAATGACTAATAGTTCGCTTCATTTTTGTAATATCGGTATAAAGATACTTCGATTCAGACTTCAGTAATCGGCTTACAATGGAAGAAATTTTAGTAGTATCGTAACCAGCGTTTTGCTGTTCTAATAAATTATTAATAAGCTCATTTATTAAAGATGACAAAGATAATAGTTCTTTTCGTAAATGTATCCAGCTTTTAGGGGAATTAACCTCTTCCGCTTTCTGCATACCTAAGCGAATTGTTTCAATGCTTTTTTTTGTTTTTATAATATCCTTCAAAGTAGCATTCTGAACGATAATCAACTTACCATTAAAGTTTTCACTCTTTAATTCTTTTAATTCTTTTAATTCTTTTAATTCTTTTAATTCTTTTAATTCTTTTACTTCTTGCATCAACAAATCTGCTGAATATAATGCAGCCTTAAGCTCTGGAGGAAAGAAGCCAAGCCATGCTAATAACAAAGTAATTATTAAATTATTTAATATTTGATTACAAAACATGGCGTGAATTATCAGCAGTTAAAAGTAGTAAAAACAAAGCACTTTATGAAATAGTTTACCGAACAGGTAAAGTTAATGTTGGACCAGAAAAGTTAGTTTGCCCTGCTTGCAGCCCAAACAACTGATTAAGCAACATAAAGGTAGATTTTGATTGCAAGTCATTATCAGAAATATAATACCAATAGTCTCTATAAGGAACAGCGAGATATGCATTTTCAGGAAATTCTTCGCTTGATTTAATTTTGAAAAAATTTCCAGCAGGTGTATCACTCCAATCAAATAGTTTTTGTGATTTTGTCTTAGTTACCGTTACTAGGCCATCTTTAATATGTTGTTCAGGTACTTCAATATTTTGTGATAAGTAATAAAGTATGCCTGATATGGAGCGAGTACGAATTGTTAGTTCATTTTTTTGATGCGTTAGAAAATTATTAGTAATTTTTAACGCCCTAGATTGTTTGTTTTCATAAGGAATTTCAAGTAACTCAGTTAATTCTTTGTATAGTTCTTTATTAGTCTTTTTTAAATTTAATTTAATACTAATATTTTCAGTTTTTGAATCATTTTCAATATCAGTTCCAAGCTCAATACTATCCTGAAGCTGAAGTGTTCGGAATATTGATGTCATACGCTTAAAACGCTTATATTCCGGCTCTATATCAGGTGAAGGACCTGATGCACTGGGTGCATTGTAAAGATTATTCATTCGCTCAACTGAGATTCCAAATACTCTTTCGATACTCCAGCCTGATTGAGTCATTACTAGAAGTGCATCTAAGGATATTGATGACAGTACGCTCTTTAAGAAGTCCTCTCCTTGTAAAGGTATGTAAGAAATTGTTGGCCTATCAGCATAAGACACACCAAATGAAGGTTTGATTAAATTACCTCCGGGGCCTAAATCTGCTTCAGCATCAATACCTAAGCTACCTGCAAACGTTAAAGCAGAGGTTATGCTACTTACCTTAAGAAAATAAGGACTCTCTCTATATTTTAAACGGACTAGATTAAGCAACATTTGTTGACTTAGGGTGTTAACAATCGACTGATTGTAAGCTGGGTGAGTATTTTGTATTGCACTTGGGCCAAAAGTTGACTGACAGCCAGTAATCATTACTGAAATAAATATAATTAAAATATAATTTTTTGACATTTGGTTTAGCTGTTTAAGGTAAATTAATAAAGGCATTACGGTTTTAAGACTATTTACTACTCAGATTCCCTCATTGAATAAACCAAAAATGAGAAATCCTTGGCTACATATGGGGGCAAGACCAAATAAGTCCACTAGCCAATTGGTACTGCTAAGATATTTGAGTATATTACCTTACAAACTTAAAACTACAAATGAGCAATTAACCTATAGAGCTGGATTAGTAAATATTTCTCAGGCGATGAAAAACCTAGAGTTATCAAAAAATATTGAGAATAGGTTTCCCATTCCAAAAAGTAAGCGAAGATGCAATATAACCATCACTATTATAAATAGTCATAGAGAAGAAACCTTTTTAGCATAATGAAAATTGGGTTTATCTATAGTCATAGATTGTCTCTCACCCGTACCTAAAAAAGCAGAATAGACTGCATTTTTTCCAGAGAGCCCACCCCAACCAACTGCGACTACCGTTCTTGCTGATTCTGGGTCTCTACTTTTCATAGTACCAAAACCATTTTTAACAGTATTAATAGTTCCATAAGTTCTCGCACTGAGGTTAACCTATAAAACTAGGCTTACAACCATATTTATACTGCGAATACTTTTGGAACAATTAATATCTTTCTTAGGATGTAATACTAAATTGGTAAGAATTTTATATTTAACTTTATCAAGAGTTGAAAAAATCATACTTTACTGCTGGAACGAAAGGTTCAGATGCCTTAAAAGTGATTGAGATATTATCTTGTGCTTTATGTGCTTTTGCAAAGGCTTCTTTTTCAGGAATGTCTCTTAAAAGACCTGTTCTGATAACAATATAAGCATGATGGCCTTCCGTTATTAATCGCTCCATAAGTTCTCGCATGTTATAATAATGCATGAATAGAGCAGAATCCACTCGTGCGACAAATTGGTCAGTTGCTACTATTAAATCAGCACCACTATAACAAAGTATTCTTTTCCAAAACTTTGGCCCTACAGGCTCTTTAGTAATGGGAAAAGTTAATTCATAAAACTGCGAATACTCAATTATTTTAGATTGATATTTCATTTATTACCGTGGATATAAATCAGCCAATACTAATACAAGTTTTATGTGCAACAACTTTTAGCAATTCTAAAACCAAAACTACCCCATCCAGAAGTCTCTTTATTATGCTCGGCAAATGAATTTAATGAAACATCATCCCATCGGCTACTCCAACATCCCCCGCGTAATACTTTTAATTCATAGGCTTTATTACGGCCTATAGCAGGAATTATTTGACCCGAATCAGAAACCCATTCCCATACATTACCTAGTATTTCGAACAATCCCCATGGGTTATCAGGCAGCATGCCTACTCGTATAGGTCCCTTTCTTTTCCTATTAAAATTAACGTTTTTACTAAAAAACCTATCCCCTGAATACCCCGCCCTTGCTGCATATTCCCACTCTAAATCAGTTGGCAAACGAAATTTTTCACCCGTGAAGGTGTTTAATCGATCGATATATCGATGTACATCAACCCAATTAACATTGATAACAGGGTTTTCTGAAAACAAATGTTCGGTATCATCGGGTAGATAATCCATAATTTCTATCCAATCAGCCATAGTGACAGTAAACTTTGCTAACTGGAATTTATCAACTGTTTTTCCTGAATAATCGATTCGTCTGAAGTCTGTTGGTGCTGAAAGATCTATTGGCATCATTCCTGTAGGAATTTCAATCATAGTATTTTGAATATCAACAACACTTTTTCTAATAGAAGAAAGGCATGCATGTTCATTTTCCATTATTTTAAAACCCCCTTATACTTTCAATATCACATGGGTCAGAAAAACCTTGGCTCTCAATAATCTTATAGTTAATAATATGTTTATCTGAATCAGAATAAACATATAACCTATCTATCTCATTACCCATTGCCGTACCACCCGTTGACATGCTAAAAACCAACTGTTGAGTATTATTCTCTCCAGTACATACTGTTTCAAAATTAATATAATCATAAAGAATATCACGAGTTGAAAAGATTATTTCAGCATCAAGGATTATAAAAAGGTGAGCATCAAAATCAGGTTTTGATATTCTAGATTCATCATACTTTACTGACATCCATTTTAAAGGCGGAAGAAAAACCTCTGAAATATCTTTAATCGTACTAATGACTACCGTCTCTAATTTAATGGGGCTATGCAAATAAAGCTCAACCTTTTGTTTACTTACATACGGCAGCTCTATGCCCTCATCAGTATCCGTTAGCCTATTAACTGGAAATATTACAAAATCTTTTTTTGTGGCTTTTTCTTTTGGTATTGCCTGATAGCAAGCTTGAAAATCATTAACAGCCTTCTGAGGTTGATGAAACCATGTCCATATACATGACTGCCAACTATCTAAATCTTCTTCCGCTATCTTGTAATCTAATTTAACAAGCGACTTTTCAAAATTATAAAGATATTGATAGCATGCTGTAGCCATTTCTGAAAGCATAGATCTCTTTTGTATACCTATATAAGGCGCACCATAAAGCATATAAGGCCAGTATAAATCTCCTACATCTTCACTATTGTTTTTTTGACCTAAAAAATGCTGTTCAAAGTCATCTTTTGACATTGCATATGCTTGTTCGTATAACTTATGTTGTAACTCAGATAATTCATCTAACCAGCCAACAACATTCTTTTTATCGCATTCCCTTGTCAATTGCTGAACATCTTTAACCAAAGAATGTTCAATTTCAGACTCAATCATCAAATGACTTTGACAGCCTGAAATAAAGACCAAAAAAAGAGAAATAGCTATTAAATTCGTATTATTCATTTTTAACATAAAACCTAGTCAATAAGCCAAAATGGTCAGAAGGAAATAATATTTGTCCATATTGCGTTATAAAAGAGTGATTACCTATCATTTCTATCCCTTTAGGTATCAGTAAATTACCTTTAATATACACTTTGTCCAGCCGCCGACTACCCTCTGAAGGAAAAGAATTTCTTTTAGCTAGATTGGATTCAATTATATTCCATGTATATCCTTGATAATTCGGATTTAATTGCTTCCAAACATCTAAATAATCTGAATTTACCACTCTATTTTCAAAATCATTATCACCAAAATTAAAGTCACCTAATAAAATCATGTTATTACAGTTCGAGGTTTCTTTAGAAAGAGCATCTAATTGTGCAATGCGTAGTTTTGTATCATCTAACATACTCTCCAAATGCACTGTAGCAATACAGAGCTGAACACCAAAAACTTCAGTTTTAACATAAAGTAAACCTCTATCCATATCCGATGGCAAATGAATATATTTGTGTTGTATATTCTTGTTCTTAGTTAAAATTAGCAAGCCACCCTTTATAGAATTAAACCACCCTCTTTCCACAGAAAAATGATAATATTTAAACCTTACATCAGCTTCTAAAGCATTAACAAACCAACGTTCAACTTCTTGAAAGGCAATAATATCTGCATTTTTTTCAGCAACCAAATCAAGTAATCTAGGAACTCTTTGGTCAGATGTCGAATAATCAAACCAAACGTTGTAAGTGATGGCCTTTATCTCATCTGCTTCAACAGTAAAACACCACAACAACAAACTTATTTTTAATAACAATATCCTCATACTAAACCAGTACCACCAACTACAAAATATACCAGATAAATAAAGTACTTAACATCAATAGTAAAGGTAAAAATTTATTCCTACTAGTTAACTCCTTTATAGGCTCTGGTTCTTTATTAATAATTTTCCAGTCAATATCTCTATCTTCATACGCTTCAGCCATGAAGCTACATTTTTCACATTTAACTCTAAAAATATCAGGCAATGGATGACAGAATATAGAAATAAGACCTACTATGCTAAAGCGAGTAAAATGGCAGATAGGACACTCAACTTCTATTAAATAATCTTCATCCTCTTCTTCACTATTCATTTGACTCTTTCTCTCTTTATAATCTGAAATATTACTGGTAAATTCATTATTATTTAATGAATATTCTTTAATTCTAATAAAGCCTCAGTTTTTCTAATTAACTGAACAAAGTCGGCCTTATACCCTTTTGGTAGTGGGTCGAATTTGTAGATATTCTGTATAATTTGATTTCATGACCTGTTATCAAGAAGTAAGTTTCCCAAAGTGCAGCAGCATAAAAATCACAAAATCAGGAACGAATGGTTACGGAAAACAACGTTACTATTGTCGTAATTCAGAGTGTAAAACAAAAACATTCATGCTTGATTATAACTACAAAGCCTGT